>WNFR01000062.1_pt1 | contig 97174 bp, 89 predicted proteins | sample 5400221 | NCBI WGS metagenome assembly WNFR01 (sample SAMN13153357, study PRJNA577476) | soil metagenome | isolation source: 40 cm soil under Madrone tree | place: USA:California | collected 2016-06-14
CCTCACCAAGGACTTCGAAGGATCTGCAGCCACCGAAGCCGCCTGGCTCCTCGTCGCCCATCTACGACTGCTGACCAGACGTCTCGCCGCAACCACAAAACATTGATCGCTTTTTGAGTCAGACTCTGAGGAGCGCGCTGTGGCGCGCGTCTCGAAGGATGGGGCCACCGCGCTGGAAATCCGTTACCGTCGCACCGTAGCATCCGATAATTCAGCCGAACTCTTCGCGGCTTCCGCAAGCTTGGCGGAAATCGTCGCCGTCTCCGCGGCCGTGCCCCAACTCGGCGCTTCGCTGCCGTCGCCCCAGGCGCGTGGCCGGTAGAAGGTGTGCACGCCGAATTTGTACATCTTCTTCATTTCGCTCACCCAGGACGGGCGCACCCAATAGGCATGGTAGTGCGTCGACTTGCCGACTTCCGGCAGCCAAAGCCGGCCGTCGAGCATGGCTTTTGCGATCTTCTTTGCGCGATCCCACATGTCGGGTTCGCGCACGACGTCGGCGACGTTGTCGCAGGCGAACGTGAACTGACACGCGAAATGGCGGTTCTTGTTCTGGTAGACCACGCCGCACACCGTGGTCGGATAAAAGCCGGAGAAGGCGCGGTTCAAGACCACCTGCGCCACCGCGATCTGGCCGCGCACCGCTTCGCCGCGGGCTTCGAAATAAATCGCCTCAGTGAGGCATTTCTCGGATTTGGCGCGCGACTTTTCGTCGAACAGGCCAAGGCGCTCGGCCGGCGTCTTCGCGCGCTGATTGTCGGCGTTGACTTCGCCCTTGGCGGCGATGCTCTCGCCGCTCTCGTTCGCCTTGTCGATCGCCTTGGATGGTTCCGGCGGGAGCGAGGCCAGCACCTTCATGTCGGGATCGGGGAGCCCGCTCGGCACAATCAACGGCTCTTCGCCCGGCTGCCAGCGTTCGATCGTCCCCAGCGCGCCGCCGATCGAGGAACTTCCGAAAAACAGGCCGGCGGTTTTCACCGAGAAACCGTCATGCACCGGCGGCCCGAGCGTGGGGACGTCCTTCACTGCGTCGAGCGGCCGGGCATCGGACGATGACGCAACATCATATTGTGCAAGCGGCGGCGCGCTCAGCGCTTCGGCGAGTTCCGGATCGAGCGGAGCGTGGTCTGCGAGCGGCAAACTTACGGTTTTTGCACCCATCACCGATGAATTGGATGTCGACGGGTCCTCATTCGACGGCGCGGCGTTGGCAGGCGGCGCGGTTTCTGGCGGGGCGACGACAAGACGATCGCCCTTGAGCGTGCGATCGACCTTCGGAAAATCGGATGGCTGATAACGCGGCGGAGTCTGAGCAAGCGGGTTGCGTGTCACCGAACCGGTGATGTCGGCGCCCTGGTTGTCGAGGCTTGCGAGCCGATAGGTCGCGCTTTGCGGCACGGAAGTTCCAATCGGACGGCCGAAACTATAGGTCGCGAGTTGGATATTGCTGGCGGCGGAAAACACGCGCTTCTGCCAGCGCTCGGCGACGCCCGGCTGCCGGGCCAGCAGCGAAGCAATATCCTGATATCCGACTTCGGTCGGGATCAATGCGAAGAAGCAAAGACCAAGACCGAAGGACGCGGAACGCACGCCCTTCGGCCGGTTACGCATGACTGACATCGTACGCTCACGCAACGCTTACACTGGATCGAACCCAGTACATCCGTGCAATTCGATCTTTTTTGTTGGTATCGAATTTAGGTTGCGAGGAAGTTAATTGGCGTTGCACGCGCGATACACGCAAGACTCATCTGATCTTGCGTCAATCACATCGAAAACGTTGGTAAATAGGCGCTGGAATAAAGTGGTAAATATCGCGTCAACAAAAATGATGAAGAAATTTATCCATAATCTTACGGTCTACAATTAAGTTCCGTCATTCCGGGACGTCGCAAAGCGGCGGGCCCGGAATCCATACTCCCGATGGTGGTTATGGATTCTCCGATGTGCAATTGCACATCGGAGTTCGCGCTTCGCACGCCCCGGAATGACAAGAGGAACTCACGCCTGGCTGGCGATCGCCTTGCCAAGTGCCGCTTGCGCCGCGGCGAGCCGCGCGATCGGCACACGGTAGGGTGAGCAGGAAACGTAGTCCAACCCGATCTCGTGGCAGAACGCGACGGACGCGGGATCGCCGCCGTGCTCGCCGCAGATGCCGACCTTGAGGTTTGGGCGCGTCTTGCGCCCACGTGCGACGCCGATCTTCACGAGTTCGCCCACGCCGTCGCGATCGACCGAGATGAACGGATCGATCTGAAGGATTCCCTTGGCGATGTAAGTCCCGAGGAATCCGGCGGCGTCGTCGCGGCTGATGCCGTAAGTGGTCTGCGTCAGATCGTTGGTGCCGAACGAGAAGAACTCCGCGGTCTGGGCGATGTCGCCGGCCATCAGGCAAGCGCGCGGCAATTCGATCATGGTGCCGACCTGGTAACTCAATTTGGCTCCGGTCTCCTTCATCACGGCTTGCGCGGTGGCGTCGATCCGCGCCTTGACCAGATCGAACTCGGTCCGGGTCGCGATCAACGGCACCATCACCTCAAGGCCCACGGCCTTGCCGGTGCGTTTGCCCGCCTCGACCGCGGCCTCAAAGATGGCGCGCGCCTGCATCTCGGCGATCTCGGGATAGGCGATGGCGAGGCGGCAGCCGCGGAAGCCGAGCATCGGATTGAATTCGGCGAGATCGCGGGCGCGATCGGCGAGCCGCCGCGGGTCGGTGTTCATCGCGCGCGCGACTTCCTCGATCTCGGCCTGGGTATGCGGCAGGAATTCGTGCAGCGGCGGATCGAGCAGCCGGATCGTCACCGGCAGGCCTTTCATGATCTCGAACAGCTCGACGAAATCCGCCCGTTGCATCGGCAACAGCTTCGACAGCGCGGCGCGGCGCGATTGTTCGTCCTCGGCGAGAATCATCTCGCGCACGGTACGGATTCGCGTTTCCTCGAAGAACATGTGTTCGGTGCGGCAAAGCCCGATGCCCTCGCCGCCGAACTTGATGGCGGTGCGCGCATCTTCCGGCGTATCGGCGTTGACGCGAACGCCGAGCTTGCGGACCGAATCGGCCCAACCCATCAGCGTGCCGAATTCGCCCGAGAGTTTCGGCTCGATCATCGGCATCCGCCCGGCCAGCACCTGGCCGACCGCTCCGTCGATGGTGATGACGTCGCCGGTCTTGAAGGTGCGCGAGCCGATGCTCATGGTGCCGCGACTGTAATCGACGCGGATGGTGCCGCAGCCGGAGACGCAAGGCTTACCCATGCCCCGCGCGACCACCGCGGCATGCGAGGTCATGCCGCCGCGCGTGGTTAGAATGCCTTCCGCCGCATGCATGCCGTGAATGTCTTCTGGGCTGGTCTCGATCCGCACCAGGATGACCTTGCGACCATCGGCCTGCAGCTTCGCCGCTTCGTCGGAAGAGAACACGATCTCGCCGGCGGCGGCACCGGGCGACGCAGGCAAACCGGTGGCGATGACGTCGCGCGTGGCGGATGGATCGATGGTCGGATGCAGCAATTGATCGAGCGAAGCCGGATCGATCCGCGACACGGCGTCCTTCTTCGAGATCAGGCCTTCATTGGCAAGCTCGACAGCGATGCGAAGGGCCGCTTTCGCAGTGCGCTTGCCGCTGCGGGTCTGCAGCATCCACAGTCTGCCCTGCTCGACCGTGAATTCCATGTCCTGCATGTCGCGGTAGTGCTTTTCGAGCAGCGTATAGATTCGCGTCAGCTCCTTGAACGCCTCGGGCATCGCGGTTTCCATCGATGCCTTGTCGGAACCGGATTCCTTGCGCGCATATTCGGTGATGTCCTGCGGCGTGCGAATGCCCGCCACCACGTCTTCGCCTTGCGCGTTGATCAGGAATTCGCCGTAAAGCTTGCTCTCGCCGGTCGAGGGATTGCGCGTGAACGCAACCCCGGTCGCCGAGGTCTCGCCCATATTGCCGAACACCATCGCCTGCACGTTGACGGCGGTGCCCCAGGATTCCGGAATATCGTGCAGCCGGCGATAGGTCACCGCGCGCGCGTTCATCCAGGATGAAAACACCGCCCCGATCGCGCCCCACAATTGGGCGTGCGGGTCTTGCGGAAAATCGCTGCCGGTTTCGCGGGCGACGGCTTCCTTGTAACGGCCGACGACCTCAACCCAGTCGTCGCCGCTCAGATCGGTGTCGAGCGTGTAGCCCTGGGTGTCTTTGAAAGAGTCGAGAATGTCCTCGAAATGATGATGCTCGAAGCCGAGCACCACGTCGGAATACATCGTGATGAAACGGCGGTAGCTGTCATAGGCGAAGCGGCGATCGCCGGAGAGTTCGGCGAGCGCGTCGACCGTGGTGTCGTTGAGGCCGAGATTGAGAACGGTATCCATCATGCCGGGCATCGAGGCGCGGCCGCCAGAACGCACCGAGACGAGCAGCGGATTCTTCGCGTCGCCAAACACCTTGCCGGTCAATTTGCCGACATGATCGAGCGCCTTTTCGACCTGCGCCTTTAATTCCTTCGGATAGGATTTGTCGTGCGCGTAAAAATACGTGCAGACGGTGGTCGGAATCGTGAAGCCGGGAGGTACCGGCAGGCCGAGATTGGCCATCTCGGCGAGGTTGGCGCCCTTGCCGCCCAGCAAATCGCGAAGGCCCGCTTTGCCTTCGGCCTTGCCGTCGCCGAACGTGTAGACCCATTTGCCGGATTTCACCGCGGCGGCCGCCGGTTTGGCCGGGCTCTTCTTCAGCGCTTTGCGCGCGCTGGCCGCTGGCGCGGCTTTCGCCCGAGCGGCTGCGGATGACTTTGATTTCGCTGCGATTTTCTTGAGACGCGTTGCGGCTTTGGCCATGACTTACAACAATCCGCGAGAGGAACCGAGGGTGTCGCGCCTTACACCATTTTGGGCGGGCCTGCGCAAGCTATGAAGCCGGTATGAAGGTTAGATATGCAGCCACTTGAGCAGCCCCAGACCGATCAGGCCGACGCAGATCAGATAGATCGCGACCACCAGATTAAGCAGCCGCGGCATGAGCAAAATCAGAATTCCCGCGATCAGCGCCACGATCGCAGGAATGTGGGCGGTGGTGATGGTCATCAAATCTCTCCGACAGGATTGGCGCGTGATCGGCGGCTTTCACCGATCGCCGGCTTGAGGAAAATAATCGAATCGATGGCGGGATTTTATCCTTCGGGCTGGTTCCACGATAGCAGACGCCGGTCGTTTCGGCAGGTTCCGATTCACGAAAAAATGCCGAAAATTCTAGCGGCTGAAACCGCATTGTTCCCGGAACAATGAGGAGCGCGATGAATTGGCTCCCGGATGCACGCCGAGCCAAGGCGCGGCGTGCGCGTTCTCGAAGGAGATGATCATGCGGAACAAGATCCTTGCCGTTGCAGCGATCGCGGGCACCATCGCTACGCCGATCGCGGCTCAGGCGCAGACGGTGATCGTCGATGACGACGTCAATGGCATTGTCATCGAACAACGCCCCGCGTTCCGTGAATATATCGTGCGTGAACACGTGCCGAATTACGTCATCCCCGGTCGTGTGATCGTGGGCGGCGTACTGCCGGAAACCGGCGTCATCTATTACGACGTCCCGCAATCGTTCGGCGTCACGTCCTATCGTTACACCGTGGTGAACGGTCTGCCCGTGCTGATCGAACCACGCTCGCGTCGCATCGTCCAGGTGGTCGAGTAACTCCTGCTTGGACGAATGGTCCGGAAGGCCGAAAGCTGTTTCCGGACGTCAAGGCCTCGCCCGGTCCCCCCGCCGGGCGAGGCTTTTTCTTTCGGTCATTCCGGGATGCGCCACTTGGCGCAGGCCCGGAATCCATACTCCCGATGGTGGTTATGGATTCCGGGCTCGCGCCTCGCGCGCCCCGGAATGACGGTCATGATTGTGTTAAGCACCGCGTAGCGCTTCTAATCCTGTATCTTCGAAAAATCCGCGACCGCGCGCGTGGCGGCGCGGATTTCGTTGAGCAGCTTGAGGCGGTTTTCACGCACGGCCGCGTCGTCGTCGTTGACTTTCACCTTGTCAAAAAACGCGTCCACCGCCGGACGTAACTTCGCCAACGCGCTCATCGCGGCCGTGAAATCCTCGCGCGCGACGGCGGCGCTCGCTTCCGCCTTCACTTGGTCAATCGCTTTCGCAAGCGCCTTTTCTTCATCGAGGCTGTAGAGCGCTGGATTCGGCGCGCCGTCGAAAGCCTTGCCGTCCTTTTTCTCCTCGATGCGCAAAATATTCGCCGCGCGCTTGGCGCCCGCGAGCAGATTCTTGCCGTCGTCAGTATCAAGGAATTTCCCGAGCGCCTCGACCCGGCGGACAATCATCAAGAGATCGTCCTGGCCTTCAAGCGCGAACACAGCATCGACGAGATCGTGCCGCGCGCCTTGCTCGCGGAGCTGGACTTTGAGGCGGTCGGCGAAGAAGGCGAGGAGGTCATAACGTAAAGGCAACTCATCCGCTTGCTGAGGAGCACCCAATCTGAATCTTGCTTCGAGTTCGCGGGCTTCTACAGCAAGCGCGGTAAACGCTGCAGCAGTTTCTGGATTCTCCTTGGCCTGAACGCTTTGAAGTCGCCGCTGTTCAGCAACGTTGGCTGACAAGCGCAATCTCCGAAGCGGAAGCAACGACACAGACAACATGTGGATACGTAAGCCGTTGTCAACAATCAACCGAATTACCCCCAACGCCGCCCGCCGCAACGCATACGGGTCCTTGCTCCCCGTCGGCTTCTCATCGATCACCCAAAAACCCACCAGCGTATCGATCTTGTCCGCCAGCGCCACGGCCACGCTCACCGGATCGCTCGGCACGCGATCGTTCGGCCCTTGCGGCTTGTAGTGTTCCTCGCTCGCGGCGGCGACGGACGCGTCCTCGCCTTGCGCCAGCGCGTAGTATTTTCCCATCAAGCCTTGCAGTTCAGGAAATTCGCCGACCACTTCGGTGAGCAAATCCGCCTTTGCGAGATGCGCGGCACGTTTTGCCTTTTCGACATCGGCGCCAACAAGCGGCGCGATCTCGGCGGCGAGCCGCTCGATCCGCGCGATCCGCTCCGCTTGCGTGCCGAGCTTCTCGTGAAACACGATTGAATCGAATTTCGGCAAACGGTCTTCGAGCTTCGTCTTCAGATCGGTCTCGTAGAAAAACTTCGCGTCCGACAATCGCGCGCGGATCACGCGCTCGTTGCCGGCGACGATCGCGTTGCCGCCGTCGGAGGCTTCGATGTTGGCGGTGAGGATGAATTTGTTGGTGAGCTTGCCGGTTTTGGGATCGCTCACCACGAAACATTTCTGGTTGTTTCGGATCGTCGCGCGGGTCACCTCGCCGGGGATCGACAAGAACTCCTTGTCGAACGAACCCATCAGCACCACGGGCCACTCGACGAGCCCGGCGACTTCGTCGAGCAGCACCTGATCTTCGACAAGAGCGAAATTCTGCGCCTGCGCAAGCGTCTTGGCCTCAGCGAGAATGATGTCCTTGCGCGCTTGCGGATCGAGCACGACTTTCGCCGCTTTCAGCTTCGCCTCGTAATCCCCGAAGCGGCGCACCGAAATCGGCGCCGGCGCCATGAACCTATGCCCGAACGTCGTCTGGCCGGCCTCGATGCCGTCGACAGTGAATTTCACCACGTCGGGCTCTTCGGTCTCCAGACCGAAGGTCGCGACGATCGCATGCAGCGGCCGCACCCAATTCAACGCACCCGGCCGCGCCGAGCGCTCGCCCCAGCGCATCGCTTTCGGCCACGGAAACGTGCGGATGATGACCGGCAATATTTCGGCAAGCACGTCGATGGTGGCGCGGCCGGGCTTCTCGATCAGCGCGACATAGAAGTCGCCCTTCTTCGGATCGCGCTGAATTTTGGCTTCGTCGAGCGACGAAAGCCCCGTGGCCTTGAGAAAACCCGCAATCGCCGCCTCCGGGCCGCCGACCCGCGGCCCCTTGCGCTCTTCCTTCAAATCCGATTGCCGCGCCGGCACGCCATGCACCGTCAGCGCCAACCGCCGGGGCGTCGCGAACGCTTTCGCGCCTTCATAGACAAGCCCCTCGGCGACGAGCTTGTCGGTGACCATGCGCCGCAAATCGTCAGCCGCCTTCGCCTGCATCCGCGCAGGGATTTCTTCGGAGAAGAGTTCGAGAAGCAGGTCGGGCATCTATCTATCTTACTCCCCTCCCCCCGCTTGCGGCGGGGAGGGGTCGGGGGTGGGGGGCACTGAGAAGAAGCGAATTGTCACTAATTCACGCCGACGGCGCGAGTTTTTTGTGCGAGCCGTCGCACAAAGGCGTCGCGCCAGTGCGCTTGCAGGCACAGAAGAAGACTTTCTTGGTTTCCAGCGCGGTGAATTTCAGCGGCGAAAATCCCGAACCCTTGTGGCTGCCGTCGCAGAACGGTTGCTTGGCGGACTTGCCGCAAGCGCACCAATAATAATCCTTGCCTGCCTCGACCTCGACCGGAATCGGACTTGTCCCGCCTATCGCTGGCTGCTCGCTCATGGCCTTCCCCCTTCGGTATGGACCCACGCTTCGCCGCAGGCCTTCGCTAATTCGCGCACCCGCATGATGTAACTCTGCCGCTCGGTCACCGAGATCACGCCGCGCGCATCGAGCAGGTTGAAAACATGGCTCGCCTTGATGCACTGGTCGTAGGCCGGCAACGCCATCAGATGCGCCTCACGCTCGCCGTCCTTTGAGTTTTTTTGCCAGCCAGCATCGAGATATCGCTTGCAGGCTTCTTCCGCCATCTTGAACTGCGCGAACAGCATGTCGGTGTCGGCAAATTCGAAATTGTGCCGCGAATATTCCTGCTCGGCCTGCAGGAACACGTCGCCATAACTGACGCGATCGGCGCCGTCGCGGCCGTTGAAGTTGAGATCGTAGACGCGATCGACGCCCTGCACATACATCGCAAGCCGTTCGAGCCCGTAAGTAAGTTCACCGGCGACGGGAGCGCATTCGACGCCCGCGACCTGCTGAAAGTAAGTGAACTGCGACACTTCCATGCCGTCGCACCAGCATTCCCACCCCAACCCCCACGCGCCGAGCGTCGGGCTTTCCCAATCGTCCTCAACGAAGCGAATATCGTGCAGATGCGAATCGATGCCGATCGCTTCGAGCGATTTCAGATAGAGTTCCTGAATGTTCGGCGGCGATGGCTTCAAGATCGCCTGAAACTGATAGTAATGCTGCAGCCGGTTGGGGTTTTCACCGTAGCGCCCGTCCTTGGGACGCCGCGACGGCTGCACATAGGCCGCGTTCCAGCGTTTCGGGCCAAGCGCGCGCAAGGTCGTCGCCGGGTGAAACGTGCCCGCGCCCACCTCCATGTCGTAGGGCTGGAGGATCACGCAGCCGTAATCCGCCCAATAACGCTGCAGCGTCAGGATCAATCCCTGGAACGAGCGTTCCGGGCGCATATGCGGAGGTAGAGCGTCCATCGGCGGGCAGGTCTTCGCTTGAGTCTATCGCTTTAAGCGCGCGGGACCGTATCGACGGCGGCCGAGGGAATCAAGGCAATGGCGACCGGACAGGGATGTTCCTCATGGTGAGGAGCGCGGCTTCGCACGTCTCGAACCATGAAGGCCCATCCTTCGAGACGCAGGCTCACGCCTGCTCCTCAGGATGAGGGTCAGGATCAGCCCGGGCGATAGGCGCCGGTGGCGGGATCCCGCCGCAACGTCGGAATCTCGCCCAACTTGGCAGCCTCGGCTGCCCGCGCGAGCCGAGCCTCTTCCAATTCCTTGTTGACCCTCACGGCTGTCCGGTAAGCCCAGCGGACCACGGCCAGCCCACCCAGGGCGCCCGCGAATGCGATCAGCGGCGGCATCGGTCGATCCTCATCGTTCATAGGTCGCGCCCCCATTGCCATTGTCGCGCAGGCCGGCCCAAGCTGCAATCGTTTGAGGCCGAGACCAAATGGCGCGGGAAGACCATTTTCAAAGCCCGAATTTGGCCCAAATTGCCCTCGCCTCCAGCGCCGAAATCAGCTCGTCCGGCAATCCCGCGATACCGTCGAGCTGATCGAGCGTGCCCGGGCCGGCCGATCTGCGGCCCAAAAGACCCGACAACATGCCGGTCGCAGGCGCGATTACCGGCGTCTGCACCTTGTCGCCGTATCGTGCGCGCAAGGTCGAGCGCAGATCGCCGATCGCGTCCGCAAGCCCAAGCGCAATCGACCTTTCTCCCGCCCAATATTCGCCGGTGAACAACACGTCCTCGGTGCCCTTCAACCTCTCTCCCCGGCTCTGTTTTACAAGCTCGATGAAGACGGTGTGGATGTCGCGCTGAAGCGCTTTCACGCGCGCGACATCGTCGGGATTTTCGGGGAGGAACGGATCGAGCATCGCCTTATGGGCGCCTGCCGTGTATAGCCGCCGTTCGACGCCGATTTTCTGGATCAATCCCTGAAATCCGAACGAGCCGCCGACCACGCCGATCGAACCCAGGATCGAGGACGGATCGCAGAAAATCTCATCGCCCGCGCAGGCGATCATGTAGCCGCCGGACGCCGCGACATCCTCGACGAACACCAGCACCGGCAATGTCTTTTCGGCGGCGAGTTGCCTGATCCGCAGGTAAATCTGGCGCGACTGCACCGGCGAGCCGCCCGGCGAATTGATCACCAGCGCCACCGCCTTGGCATTCTTCACCGCGAAAGCGCGCTCGAGCGTGCGGGCGACACCGGAAAGCGACATGCCCGGCCGCAGCGGCGTCACCGCCCCAATTACGCCCGATAGCCGGACCACAGGTACCACCGCGGTTCCACGCCGCAGACGTGCGGGGACGAATGCCATCAACCATTTCATGAAGCCCGATTTCATGAAGTCCCGCCATCCACGGCGATCGTCACTTTGTTCCGTCATGTAGTTACCTCGAAATTAACCATTTTTTATCACGTCCCCTGTCATTGGATCGACTGGAACGACTTTTGCTTTGCTGCCCTGGTCAGGCTGCAACGGAGCAGCGGAGAAAGAAATGAAAATCTATCTGCTGATGGCGCTGATTGGCGCACTTTTGACCGCGGTTCACTTCACTTCGACGCCAAAACAGCCGTCGAAAACGCTTCCGCAATAGGCGGTTTTCCCAAAAGAATTGCCCATCAGGGTGCCGCCAACGGCAATATCGTCTTGCCGGCCAGAATGTCCTGCACCTGTTTATTGGGCACGCCCTGCTCATCATTGAGCATAAGCGCGCCATGGATTCGGAGGGGAGCCTTGCCGCCCTTGATGGCACGAATGAGCACCCGAATCGCCGGTGCCGCCGCGTCGCCATGGACGGGTAAAATGACCAAGCTGCCAAAGCCGCGGTCAAGCGCCCCCAACACCTCACCGAGGCCGTCAGCGCGCCAAATCAAGGTGAGGACGCCGCCGGATTTGAGGATTCGGCGCGCGGCGTGAACCCAGTTTTCAAGCGTTGTGACCGTGGCGACATGGGCGATTTCGCGCGCCTTGTCCGGCGAGGCGCGATGGCGGACGGAATCGTTGAACGGTGGATTCATCAAGACCACCTCGACGCTGTCAGGACTCAGACCCGCGGCCACAAACGCTTCCGGGGTCGATGCGACGTCCAGCACCGCGACCTCGGCCGCGATGGCGTTGGAAGCGGCGTTATCGCGCGCAAAGCCTGCGAGCGCCTCGTCGATCTCGACCATAACGAGCTTGATCCCGGCGACGCGCTTGGCAAGCGCGAGACCCGCGGCGCCGACGCCGGCACCGAAATCAACCACGCGATCCCCTGAACGTGCCGACGTCGCCGCCGCCAGCAGCATGGCGTCATGGCCGGCGCGGTGGCCCGATTTCGGTTGCCGCAGGCACAATTTGCCACCGAGAAAGGCGTCCTCGGTGAATTCGCGCGCCGTAGTCATTCGGGGCGCAATTCGTGGGCGAGGCCGGCATCCACAAGAATCTGGCGCGCCTCGCGGTGGTCGTCGTCATGGACCAGAATCCGGCGGGGAAGCACCCCAAGCGAGCCTTCGATGATGCTCATGTTCTGGTCCAGCACCAGATGATGAATATTCGCGCCGTCGAGCAACGCGCCCACCGCCGAAACCAGCACAATATCGTTGGTCCGCACCAATTCCCGCAACTTCCTGCTCTCCTTTATCGACGCAACGTGATGGCGTATCGAAGCTATCAACCGCTTCGCACCCTTGCCGCATTCCACCGTACTTTCTATTGTTATATCCGAGGATAGGGCGAATTAGGCAAAAGTGGAGACCAGCGTGGCGGTTATTGTACCCTTCGAGAGCCCGTCGAACGCTTCGATAGATCAGCTGGTCGAACTCGTCGCCGCCGACATGGAACGGGTCAACGCCACCATCCTGTCGCGGACCGGTTCGGAAGTCACGATGATCCCGGAGGTCGCCAACCACCTGATTTCCTCGGGCGGAAAACGGCTTCGCCCGATGCTGACGCTGGCGATGGCCAACCTCACCGGCTATTCCGGCGACGGCCATATCAAGCTCGCCGCCTCCGTCGAGTTCATGCATACCGCCACGTTGCTCCATGACGACGTGGTCGACGAAAGCGAATTGCGCCGCGGCAAGCTGTCGGCGCGCATGCTCTGGGGCAATGAGGCGAGCGTGCTGGTCGGCGACTTCCTGCTCGGCCAGGCGTTTCGGATGATGGTGGAAGTCGGCTCACTGCGGGCGCTCGACATTCTGTCTTCCGCTGCGGCGACGATCGCCGAAGGCGAAGTGATGCAGCTCGCGGCGGCGAAAAATACCGCCACCACCGAAGACGAGTATCTCGCGGTGATCCGCGGCAAGACGGCTGAATTATTCGCGGCCGCCTGCGAGGTCGGCCCCGTGATCGCCAACCGTCCGAAGGCGGAGCAGACCGCGTGCCGCTCCGTCGGCATGAATCTCGGCATCGCCTTTCAACTGGTGGACGACGTGCTGGATTATGGCGGCAAGGCCGCCAAGCTCGGCAAGAACATCGGCGACGATTTCCGCGAGGGCAAGATCACGTTGCCGGTGGTGCTGGCGTTCCGCCGCGGCAACGACAACGAACGTGCGTTCTGGGTCAACGCGCTGGAGCGCGGCGAGATCGGCGACGGCGACCTCGATCACGCCATCGGACTGATGACCAAGCACCGCGCGCTCGAGCACACCATCAACCGCGCCCAGCATTACGGCGCGATGGCGGTCGATGCGCTGGCACTGTTTCCGTCTTCCCCGATGAAGACCGCGCTCGAGCAGGTGGTGGCGTTCTGTTTGGCGAGATCGCATTGAGACTCTTCACCTCTCCCCGCTTGCGGGGAGAGGTCGGACCGCTCTTGCGATCCGGGTGAGGGGGTACTGCGCTCAATGCTTCTTCTGAATTTGCGGCTCGAAGAGCCCTCACCCCAACCCTCTCCCCGCGAGTGCGGGGCGAGGGAGAAGAACAGCACTCATTGATGAGTCAGCTCAACTCGCCCGCATGCACCCACCAGGTGGGGCGATCGCGTTGAATTTTCTGCGACGCGGCTTGCGCCTCGGCACCCGTCTCGAAAATCGCAAAACATGTCGCGCCGGAGCCCGACATTCGCGTCAGCCGCGCGCCGTCGGTGGCACGGAGCGCCGCCAGCACCTCGCCGATCACGGGCTCGATGCGCGTGGCCGGGGCTTCGAGGTCGTTGCGACCGGCCGCGAGCGGCTCGATCCAGTCGCCGATCGACGCTCCGTCCTCCGGCCAGGCCGTTGCCTCAATCACGTCGGCGACGCCCACCAGCAACTCGCCATTTCGTAAACCGAACGCCTTGAACACGTCCTTGGTCGCGACGGGAACGCGTGGATTGACCAGCACGCATGGCATCTTCGGCAGGCCAAGCGGCAATAGCGTTTCGCCGACGCCGGTCATGACGCAAGCGCGCGAGGCGAGGCAAACCGGCACATCGGCGCCCGTCAATCGCGCGGCCTCGATCACGCGCGGATCGTCGATCGCAAGACCGTTTGCCTGCGCCAGCAACCGCAGCGCCGCGGCGGCATCGGCCGAACCGCCGCCAATTCCGGCCGCCACCGGCAGCATCTTGTCGAGGGTGAAATCGCCGAACTGCAGGTTTGGCACGCGTTCGCCGAGCAGTTGGGCTGCCTTGAACGCCAAATTGTCCGCCGTCTCGCCGCAGGCCTGTGCAAGCGGACCTTTGGTCGCAAGATGAAGTTCGGGTCCGGGCGTCAAGCTCAAGCGGTCGGCGCAATCGGCGAACGCCACCACGCTTTCGAGATCGTGATAGCCGTCGACCCGGCGCCCAACCACGCGAAGGGTCAAGTTGACCTTGGCCCGCCCGTCCTCAATCAACGTGCATGCGGTGGATTTGACATTCGCGTCAATATTTCCTCTAGCCGTCATCACGAATGTCAGATCCAAATATACCGAACTAAAAACCTATAATTTCCTGGCGATCGCGCTTCGATCAGCCGCCCTTGCCGTCTTCTTTTTTCTTTTCCGCGGACGCGGCCGAGGAGGTGTCGTCGGACAGCCCGCCCTCGATCTTGGCCTCGATCTTCGGCAGCTCTTCCGGATCGGGCTTGAGGTCGCGGGCATGGGCCCACTGGTATTTTGCCTCCAGCGTGCGGCCGACGCGCCAATAGGCGTCGCCGAGATGATCGTTGATCGTCGGATCCTCGGGCTTGAGATCGATCGCACGTTCGAGAGTCTTCACCGCATCCTCGTAATTGCCGATGCGATAAAACGCCCAACCGAGCGAGTCCACGATGTAGCCGTCGTCGGGACGCTGATCGACGGCGCGCTTGATCATCCGCATGCCCTCGTCGAGATTGACGCCCTGATCGATCCACGAATAGCCGAGATAGTTCAAGACATGGGCCTGTTCAGGCTGCAGGTCGAGCGCCTTGCGCATATCGGCCTCCGCCTTGCTCCATTGTTTGGAACGCTCCTCGCAGATGCCGCGGTAATAGTAATAAACCCAGTTGTTTTTTTCGTTCGGCGCCGGCAGGTCATTGAGGCCCTGCGAGTAGGTTTGGACGCAGTCGGCGAATTTCTTGCGGCCGCGCTCGATATTGCCGAGCGCCATGACGGCTTCGACGTCCTTGGGGTCTTCCGCCGCGACGGCTTTCAAAATCTTGATCGCCTCGTCACTGCGATCGACCGCGTCGAGATCGGTCGCCAACTGAATCTGCGCGTTACGTTTCAACGGCGAGTTCGCCGGCACGCGCTCATACACCTTGATCGCCATCGTCGGCTTCTTCACCGATTCGTAAAGATCGGCCAGCGACAGCAGCGCCATCGGGTGGTTGGGAGCGAGATAGAGCGCAAGCTGCAAATAGACCAGCGCGAGATCCTCGCCGCCGCGGCGCGTCAGCGTGGCACCGATGCCGTAAAGCGCCTCGGCGGCGCCGGTCTGCGGCGAATCGACCAGCGGCGACAGCTTCTTTCCGGCCTTGCTTTCGCGCAAACCTTCCAGCACCAGCGGATGGCGCGGGAGCTTCTTGTCGAATGCCTCGTAAACGGCGGTGGCGGCAGCCGCGTCTTTGTTACGCGACAGCCAGCGCGCATAGTCGTCGGCCACGCGCAGCATGGAATCCTCGAGCTTGTAAGCCCGATCGAGACGCGTGCCCGCGTCCTTTTCCTTACCGGCCAGCTCCAACATCATGCCGGCGTGCAGATCCTTGAAGATCGGATACCATTCCGGACCGGCAAGCTTGTCGATGTTGGCGAGCGCCGTCTTGATGTCACCGGCGCCGTAGGCGGCCCAACCCGACAATAGCGTCGCCACCAGGTCCGTGATCGGGCCGCGCACCGACTGATTGATGTTCATTGGCGCGGCCGCGTATTTCTTTTGCTTCAAATCGCGCACACCGACGACCAGACGGGCGACGCGATTGGATTTGTCGATCGTCAAAATCCGGTCGGCAAGCTTCACAGCCTCGTCGATATCGCCGTCGGCGAGCGATGAAATAAAGGCGCGATCGAGCAATTCGTTGTTCTTCGGATCGGTGCGCAGCGCCGAGCGATAGAACGTCGCCGCGGAAGCGGCGTCCCGCTCCACGCTGGCATGGCGGGCCGCCAGATAGGCGCCAGACACCGTCAACGATTTCAAATCGCCTTTGGCCGGATATTGCGCCGAGTTATCGGCCAGATGATCGGGCGTTTGCGCCGAGAGCGAGCCGGGCGTTGCCAGCGCAACGCAGGCAAATGCGGCAATGGTCCAGCGGTTGAAACGAGTGAAAAGCATCACGGTTCGCCTTAAGCTCAAGGAATTTACGGATCATCTCGAATGCGAACCCAACCGGCAGCATCAAGCCTTGGGACAATGCCGTGTTTGGCGTTCAACCGCAAGGATACGAACGCGGCGATTCGGTCGGCCGGAAAGCCCGGTTGCCGTCAACTTCGCCTGAAAACGCTTGCAGTGTGGCGGTATCGTGACCGAGCCGCGCACGGAAGCCTGATCGGCTCACGCAATCGTGGTCACATCGCCTCGTAGTTGGGGCCTCCGCCGCCTTCCGGTGGAACCCAGGTGATGTTGCCGTTCGGATCCTTCACGTCGCAGGTTTTGCAATGGACGCAATTCTGGGCGTTGATGACAAAGCGCGGCCCCGCCGTGTCCTCGACCCATTCGTAGACGCCGGCAGGACAATAACGAAAGGACGGTCCGGCATAGACGTCATGCTCGGAGGTTTTCTGCAAGGCCATATCAGTGACCTTCAGATGAACCGGCTGGTCCTCTTCGTGGTTGGTGTTGGAAAGGAACACCGAGGACAACCGGTCGAAGGTAAGCTTGCCGTCCGGCTTTACTGGCGCGATCGGAGCATGCGCTTTGGCCGGATCAAGCGTGGCACGGTCGAGCTTCGCATGCGACCGGGTTCCGAACAGCGAGAAACCAAGCGTGTTGCACCACATATCGAAGCCGCCGAGCGCCACGCCGATAAGGGTGCCGAACTTCGACCACAGCGGTTTGACGTTGCGGACCGGATACAAATCCTTGCCGACCGGCGACTGACGCCACGCGTTCTCGTATTCGACCAACTCGTCATTGGCGCGGCCGGCGGCCAGCGCGGCCATGACGTGTTCGGCCGCCAACATGCCGCTGGCAACCGCGTTGTGCACGCCCTTGATCCGCGGCACGTTGACGAAACCCGCCGCGCAACCGATCAGCGCGCCGCCCGCAAACGACAGGCGCGGCACCGATTGATAACCGCCTTCGGTGATCGCACGCGCGCCATAGGCCAACCGCTTGCCACCCTCGAACACACCGCGGATCGAGGGATGCGTCTTGAAGCGCTGGAACTCGTCGAACGGCGACAAATACGGATCGTCGTAATTGAGATGCACGACAAAACCGACGGCGACGAAATTGTCGTCGTAGTGATAGAGAAACGAGCCGCCGCCGGTCGAGTTGTTGAGCGGCCAGCCGAACGAATGCTGGATCAGGCCTTTTTGGTGCTTGGCCGGGTCGATCTGCCAGACTTCCTTGAGGCCGATGCCGAATTTCGGCGGCTCGCTTTCCGCATCGAGGGCAAATTTCGCGATCAGCCCTTTGGTCAGGCTGCCGCGCGCGCCTTCGGCAAACAGCGTGTATTTGCCGTTGAGTTCCATGCCGCGGGTATATGACGATTTGTGCGAGCCATCCTTGGCGACGCCCATGTCGCCGGTCGCGATGCCGCGCACCGCGCCGTTTTCGTCGTAAAGCACTTCGGTCGCGGCGAAGCCGGGATAAATCTCGACGCCAAGCGCTTCGGCTTTGCGCGCCAGCCAGCGGCACACATTGCCGAGCGAGCCGACATAGCAATGATGATTGTTCATCAAGGGCGGCATCAGGAAACCCGGCAGCGGGATCGCGGCGGCCTTGGTCATCCAGTAGAACTTGTCGAGCTTGACCTGCGTCTTCAGCGGACAATCGGTGTCCTCACGCCAATCTGGAATCAATTTGTCGAGCGAGGCGGGATCGATCACCGCGCCGGACAAAATATGCGCGCCGACCTCCGAGCCTTTCTCCACCACGACAATGGTAAGATCGGCATTGAGCTGCTTGAGCCTTATCGCGGCAGCAAGCCCCGACGGGCCGGCGCCGACGATCACGACGTCGAATTCCATGGATTCGCGCGGCGGCAATTCTTCGGTGCTCATGGTCTTCTCTCGGCCCGGTTGAGAATGGCTCTATATTGGTTGGTATATCGTTTGTTTCCGATTTTACGCGGAAGAACAACCATGGAAATGCGGAAGTAAGGCGTTTCGTTGCAGGGCGACAAGCTCTAGGATGCGCCGATGCCGCCCACGTCCGCCATGACGCCTGATCCCGCCCCCACGTTGCAGCAATTGCTGGCCTTTTATCTCGAGGCCGGGGTCGATTGTGCGCTGGCGGAAGAGCCCGTCAACCGGCTGTCCGATCCCGACATCATCGCCCGGCCCAATGAGACCGCGCCACCGAGAGCCGTCAATATACCACCCGCCGCGGCGCCCGTCGCGCGCGCCGAGACGGTCGCGGCGCCCGAGGCGGCAATCCAATCGGCGCGGGAAGCGGCGCGAACCGCACCGACGCTCGAAGCGCTACGCGAGCTGTTGGAAAAATTCGACGGTTGCGCGCTGAAATTCACCGCCACGCGCCTGGTGTTCGCCGACGGCAACCCGCAGGCGCGCGTCATGTTCGTCGGCGAAGCCCCCGGCCGCGACGAAGACATCGAGGGGCTGCCGTTTGTCGGGCGTTCCGGAAAACTGCTCGACCGGATGATGGCGGCGATCGGGTTAGACCGCACGAGCGCTTACATCGCCAACGTCATTCCCTGGCGGCCACCCGGCAACCGCACGCCGACGCCGCAGGAGACGCAAATCTGCCTGCCGTTCATCCAGCGGCAAATCGAACTCGTGAACCCGGACGTGCTGGTCACGCTCGGCAATCCCTCGACGCAGGCCTTGCTGGCGACGCGCGAAGGCATCATGAAAAGCCGTGGGCGATGGTTCGAATACGACACCGGCACGCGGCCGATCCGCGCACTTCCCACCTTCCATCCGGCCTATCTGTTGCGCTCGCCCTCTTACAAGCGCATGGCGTGGCAGGATTTGCGCGCGATCGCGAAAGCGCTGGAGCAGGTGAAGAATTCCTCGTCCTGAGTCCCTCGTGTCCCGGACGCGGTGCGGCGTACTTCACGCCGCTCCGCAGAGCCGGGACCCATGGCCAAACAAGATGGACCCCGGATCAGCAGCGCACCACGCCGCAAGTGCGGCGCGCTGCGCAGCATCCGGGGAACGCGATTCTCTTACGGCGACCTCGGCCGCACGATGGCCCAGCCGATCCGAAACAGCGGCTGCCGGCCGTTCACCAATCGCTCGAAAGCCCGCGGCACTTCCGGCACCAGGCCGGGAAATCGTTTCGCGATATCGTCCGGCGGCGTGCCGACCGTGTCGGATGCCCGCCACACCACGACGCCACCGGTTTCGTTGAATTTCGCCATCGTCAGCCACGGCGTCCGTTGCGGCACGGCATCGAGAAACAAATGCGGACGGCTAGAATCGAGTGCGATCAGGCTTGCAAGCTGCGGATCGCCCGCCACCGCCGGCAAGGGGCGGTTGGTGCGCCGCTCAAAGCTGTCGCCGAAAAAATGCGCAACCGACGTCGCCGGTAGCGAGGTCGCCACCTCGCCGTCGCCGGTCCAAGGCAGGAAAAGCGTCGTCATGACGACCGCCAGCGCAGGCGCGACGATGGCGGCCGCCCAGATCATGCGCAGCACGCGCTCGCGCCGCAGATGGATCAGATCGCCGACGGCTACGATCGCGGCCAGTCCCGACATCAACAATGCGATGCCAGGCCCGCCAACGACGCGATCGAGACCGAACAGGCCGGAGATCACGCTTGCCGCGAGCGCCGGCGCGATCGCGAAGAAATAGACAAAGTCGCGCGCCAACGGATCGACCGGCGGCCGATAGATGATCGGCGCCTCTTCTTGAGCACGGCCGAACCAGCCGGAATTGATAATCGTCAGCGCCACGATGCCGGAGAGCGAGAGCAAGAGGCCGCCGAGTAGCTCCACCCAATGCAACGCCTTTGCGCTCAAAGCGCCGGTCGCCCACCCCGGCGGCAGCGCCAGCGCATCGGCGCGGATCACCCACACGAGATACGGCAGCACCAGCACCACAATCACCAGGAGCGCGAACAACGCATCGAACGACATCAGCGTGCGCCGTCCGCGCTCGGTCACCAACGCGAATATCGCGATCAGCAGCAACAGGCCGATGGCGGAGGGGATCGTCAGCAACAAGAGGCCGGCTTCGATCGACCAGGCGAACCACGCATTGCGCCGCCTTTGGCCCAGCAGTTGCCAGGAATGCAACAACAACAGCGCCCAGAGCGGGCGGGCCAGCACCAGGGGACCGAATTCGACGCCGGGGGAACTGAAAGTTGTGACCGTGAGCGTCAGCAAAACCGCGAGCACTGCATGTTGGCCGCCGACAATGGCGCGGGCCAGTTGGTAGAGCGCCCAGAACGTCGCGATCGAGCAAAGCTGCGCCAGCAAATAGACACCGAACAGGTGATTGCCCGCGAGACGAAACGCAATGTCGGCAAGCCAGAAGGCCAGCGGCGGGCCCAGATCGGTTCCGACTTGATATTCCCGGCCGAAGGCGAGCACCGTCGCCAAATCCCCCGGCGGACTTCGATAGAACAGCAACGGCACGATCAGCCACAGCCCGGCCTGTAACAGCACCGCCAGCCAGACCACCAGCCGCGGCCGGGCGCGGATCAGTTCGATGATCAGGGAGGTGAAACGCATGAACGTCCGAAATGCCCCGGCAAGCGCTACGAGAAGACTCTAGTCGTCGCCCTATTCGATCTCATCGTGTGATAAAGGGCGGGGGCCTGCGAGGCAACTCCATCACATTTCAGCCGGAAACTCGATTTCGATCTGTGTTTCTCGTACCATGACGCCGGCTTCGATCGTCACCGGCTGATGTTTTTCGCGCGCCGCCACAACGGGTGCAAAAAAGCGGCGGTGATGCACCGTGGGCCCGAGTCGATCCAGCGCTTCGAGATGTTCCGGCACGGCGTAGCCCTTGTGCTGCTCGAAACCATACCCCGGACAATCCTGCGCCAGCTGGCACATCAGGCGGTCGCGCGAGACTTTGGCGACGATCGAGGCCGCCGCGATCGAGACAATCAGCCCGTCGCCGCCGATCACGGCCTCACAGTCGCACGGCACGTCGAGCCGGTCGCGGCCGTCGACGAACACATGTTTCGGGGTTTCGGGCAACGCATGGACCGCGCGCGCCAGCGCCCACAACGACGCCCGCAAAATATTGTCGCGATCGATCCGCGCCGTTGATGCAAAGGCGACCGCACATGCGGCGGTCGCACAGATTTGCTCGAACAGTTCCTCGCGGCGCTCGGGGCTCAATCGCTTGGAATCGTCGATGCCTTTCGGGATCCGCTTGGGATCGAGCACCACGGCGGCGGCGACCACCGGACCTGCCAACGGACCGCGGCCGGCCTCGTCGCAGCCGGCCACCGGCCAGACGCCGCGCTTGATCAGCGCGCGCTCGCGGCGAAAACTCGGCGGCGCGACCGCGATCACGCCCTTCGGCAGCTTGAGCTGACCGCTCTGTGATTTGTCCCGAATCATGGCGGGGATCGTTGCGCAAGACGCGATCCCCGCACAATGAGAAAATCGAGCTATGCCCGCTGTTCACGGGCACGAGAGCGCCACTCTTCGATCTCAATAGTGAAAACGCTGCGGTTGGCGCGCCCGGGTTCCATGACGTCTTTCAGATAGCGCAGGCCGAGCTTTTTGAGGGCGTGAATGGAAGGGCCGTTGCGCGGATCGGCGAGGCCGAGCAATCGCGGGCAATTCAGCTGTTCGAAACCGAATGCCAGTTGCGCCTCGCCGATTTCGGTGGCAATCCCCCTGCCCCAGGCGTTGCGCGCGAGCACAAAGCCGATCTCGAAATCGGACACACTTAGCGCCTCGGTGGGAAACACGCCGGCAAAGCCGATCAATTCCGCCGCGGGCTTCTCGGCCAAAACCGCGATGCCGGTCAGGCTCTCGCCGAAGGTGAAAAACTTCCGCATCACCGCTTCCGTTCTTTCCAGCGTCATCGGCACGCCTTGAAACACGTAGCGCATCACGTCAGCATCGCCCAAAACACGTTCATGCATGACCGGAATGTCCTGATCGATCGCGGTGCGCAGGATCAGGCGCGGCGTCGTCAGAATGACGCGCGGTTGTGTGTGCGAGATTGGCGCGGGTCCACCGTTCATCGGCCCCGCATACTGCAATTTGCAGACGGAGAGAAGTTCCGTTCACGCCATGGCTGGCGATAACGCCTAAAACAAACTCAACTGCTGACCGTTGCGCTTGGGCCTAGCGAAATGATCGGTCGTGAGTTTCGACCGCCGCTTGTTGAGCCCGAGCTTCTCGCAGGCGATCTCGAACCGGCGCCCGATCATCCAGGCCATCGGCCCGGTTCCCTTCATCCGCGTTCCCCATTGCGAATCATAGTCGCGCCCGCCGCGCATATCGCGGATCAGCGTGAAGACGTGCCGATAGCGATCGGGATAATTCGCCATCAGCCATTCGCGAAACAGATCGCGCACTTCGAGCGGCAGCCGCAGCAGGACGTAACTCGCCTCCTTGACGCCGGCATGGGCTGCGGCATCGAGAATGCGCTCGATCTCGGAATCGTTGAGCGCGGGGATGACGGGCGCGACCATCGCCGTGGTCGGAATGCCCGCAGCGGAAAGTTGCCGCAGCGCCTCAAGCCGCCGCGAAGGCGTCGAGGCGCGCGGCTCCATGGTGCGGGCCAAAGTGGAATCGAGCGTGGTCACCGAGATCGCCACTTTAACGAGATTGCGCGTCGCCATCCGCGCCAGAATATCGATATCGCGCGTCACCAGCGCCGATTTGGTGACGATGCCGACCGGATGACCGGCGCGCTCCAGCACTTCGAGAATGCCGCGCATGATTTTCCGCTCGCGCTCGATCGGCTGGTAGGGATCGGTATTGGTGCCGATCGCGATCATGCGCGGCTCGTAATCGGGCGCGGCGAGTTCCTTTTCGAGAAGCTGCGGCGCGTCAGGTTTGGCGAATAATTTGGATTCGAAGTCGAGCCCGGGCGACAGCCCGAGAAAAGCGTGGGTCGGCCGCGCGAAACAATAGACGCAGCCATGTTCGCAGCCCCGATAGGGATTGATCGAGCGGTCGAAGCCGATATCGGGCGAGTCGTTGCGGGCAATCACCTTGCGGGCGGTATCGAGCGCGACCGTGGTTTTGAACGGCGGCAATTCATCCAGGCTCTGCCAGCCATCGTCGAAGGCGATCCGCGCTTCGGCCTCGAAGCGACCACTCTCATTGGATTGCGCGCCGCGGCCCCGCCGCCGCTCGCGCTCGATCGCGACCGCCAATTCGGGAAAAGAAGAAGACGCACCCGCCGGTTCGGAGGGCGCCGTGACCGGCGGGTGCTTGAGGGCATGTGAGGATGCTCGACTCATGGCGAGACCATAGCACGCCAAAAGAACAAATCAAGAACATAAACGATTGTGCACAGCCCGCTGGAATGAACCCTCGGTCGTTCCGACCAAGCGCCGCGCGCCAAAAGTAGCAGTCGGCAGGCTGATTTGAGTATGACAATGTCAAATCTGCAGCGTTTTCCACGGTCAAGACCGCCAAGAGCCTCTCAATGCTGAGCGTCATCATTCCGACCGAGGGCGTCGAACAGCCCGCCGTCACCACGCTTGCCGCCTTGGTGCCGGGCGCCGCGGCCGGCGTGGTGCGCGAGGTGCTCTTGGTCGATCGGGCCGGAACCAACGTGATCGAGCGCGTCGCCGACGTCGCCGGCTGTCGGTTTTTGCGCTTCGAAGGCTCGCACGCTGCCGCACTGGCGGCGGGCGCTCGCCAAGCGCGCTCGCCCTGGCTGATGTTCCTGCGCGCCGGCGCCGTGCTGGACGCCGGCTGGATCGATGAGACCGCGCAATTCATCCAGCGCGTCTCGATCAGCGACCGCCCCCGCGCCGGCATCTTCCGCTACGCCCGTTCGCCCTATGCGGAGACGCACCTGCGTGAAGGTTTGAAATTTATCGCGCGGATGATTGCCGGGCCCTCGGCGGAGCAAGGACTGTTGATCGCGAGGGATCATTACGACCGGCTCGGCGGGCACACGCCCGATGCCCGCCGGTCCGAGGCGGAATTGCTCCGGCGCCTCGGCCGCTCCTCGCGCACGCTGCTGCGCAGCCGGATCATGGTGGTTTAAGCACAACACGTAGGATGGGTGGAGCGACCTCGTCCGCCGAAGCTCGACGAGCGAAGGCGGAAGCGATACCCATCAATTGCGTTTTGGTGAGATGATGGGTTTCGCGAAGAACTCAACCCATCCGTGCTGCACCGTTCGTACCCTCCTCGCCCTACCCCCGCTTGGCCAAATAGGCCTCGGCCAGCGCCACCAGCCGCTCCCGCCCGAAGCTCGGATCATGCCCGCCATGGACGACTCGCGCCGGAATTGCAGCCAAGCGGCGCATGGTCGCGAGATAGGCCGGGATATCGCCATCGTCGCCCTCGTCAAGCAACGGTCCGTCATAGATCGCATCGCCCGAGAACAGCACGCCCGACGCTTTCTCCCACAGGCCGATGCTGCCGGGCGAGTGACCCGGCAAATGCAGCACTTCGAATACCCGATCGCCCAGATCGATCACGTCGCCCTCTTTGACCAGCCGGGTCGCCGGGGCCGGTCGGAGCGCGAAGCTGTCGAGATCATAACCGGCCCGAGGCAGGGCGGTGATATAGGTCGGGCCGACATCATAGCCGGCGCGTTCGAAGCTTTCGATCAGGGCCGGCGGATAATCGTCGCGGCGCAAACTGGCACCCGGCGCCGGGTTAGCCAACCGATGGGCCTCGGCCGGATGTGCCGTCCGGTCGGCGAATTCATGGAGGGAACCGACATGGTCGAGATGGCTGTGCGTCGCCACGGCCGTCACTGCCTTCTCGAAGAGATGTTGTGCCGCCTCGTGCAGGCTCGCGACGCCAAGCCCGGCATCGATCACCAGATCGCGGTCGCGGCCCCGGACATGCCAGATATTACATTGCATCAGGCGAATGACATGCGGCTCCCAGATCCGGGTGATATCGTCACCCACCCGCTCGAACTCGAACCAACGATCCGCGATCGCGAAACCCATGACGTTGCCCTTGTCATCACCAATTCGATCCTTGCTATATCCCAGCGATGACGAACGCAATTGCTCCTGATGCCACCAGCGCCTCCTTGGTCGCTGCTCGCGCACGCTGCTGCGCAGCCGGATCATAGCGGTTTAAAGCTTCATTTTTAATACTTGCCAAAGTCAAACAATTATTTGACAATGGCAATTATTGAGGTGAGCCATGCCCTTGCAAGATTCCAACGACCACGTCGCGGCAATGCGGGCCTTCAACCGCTTCTACACAAGCAAGCTCGGCGTTCTCGACCAGCATTTGCTGAAAAGCCCGTTCTCGTTGAGCGAGGCGCGGGTCCTATATGAACTCGCGACCCGGGAAGAATCGGCGGCGAAGGAGATCGGGATCGAACTTGGCCTTGATCCGGGCTACCTCAGCCGGATCATCCAGAACTTCGATGAAAAGGGATTGATCACCCGCAAACCCTTAGCCACGGACCGGCGTCAATATCGGCTCGGCCTGACGGCCAAGGGCCGTCAGGCATTCGCGAAGCTCGACCGCAGTTCGCACGACGAAGTCGCGGCGATGCTGGCCGCGCTGCCGCGCGGCGCCGGCAACCGTCTAATTGAGGCAATGACCGCGATCGAACGGCTGCTCGGCTCGCCCAGTGCTTCACCCGCGATCCTGCACGACCCCCGCCCCGGCGACATGGGATGGGTGGTGCAGAGCCACGGTTCTTTTTACGCCCGCGAATACGGCTTCGGCGCTTCGTTCGAGAGCCTCGTCGCGGAGATCGTTGCAAAATTCCTCACTTCATTCGACGCCTCGCGCGAGCGCTGCTGGATCGCCGACATCGACGGCGCCCAAGTCGGCTCGGTATTTCTCGTCAAACACACCGACGACATCGCCAAATTGCGGCTGCTGCTGGTCGATCCGGCCGGCCGCGGACAGGGATTGGGCACACGGCTGGTCGGTGAATGCATCGCCTTCGCGCGGGCCTGCGGCTATCGCAAAATCACGCTCTGGACCCAGAGCATTCTGCTCGCCGCGCGCAAGATTTATCGGGATGCCGGCTTCGTGCAGGTCGCCGCCGAGCCGCATCGTAGCTTCGGCCCCGACCTGATCGGTGAAACCTGGGAGCTGGGGCTTTAGAGCATGATCCGGACCCGAAGGCCGTTTTAGCAGGTGACCATCATTCTGCGCCTTCCACGAGTCGGTTTAAGGCGTTGGGAGATATGATCCATCATCCATCGCCGCCACTCAGCCTGTAGGATGGGTTGAGCTCTTCGCGAAACCCATCACCTCGCCGTGCGATCTACGGCCGCTCGACACTCGGTCATGCGGGTACGCGGGCATGGTGACGCGAGGACACGGTGGGTATCGAGGAGCCGTTGGTATCCTACGATCTGGCATCCTATGATGGGTTTCGCGAAGAGCTCAACCCATCCTACGTGCTTTAGGTGATACGGCGGGAAGGCTTACGATATTACGGTGACAACCCTGTCACGGAATACCAAACTCCTCTTCAGGCTTCAGCACAAGGTGACGAATGAAGGCACTCGTACTCAGTTCAAGTCCGCGGCGTAACGGCAATTCGGCGGCTTTGGCGCAAGCGGTCTTTCGCGGTCTCACAGAGGCCGAGCACATGGCGCGGATCGTCTACGTGGACGATGTCGTGTCGAGCTTCCTGAAGGACTGCCGGCAATGCCGACGAGACGACGGCGAATGCTCCATCGAAGATGGCTTCCGGGACGTGTTCATCGAGCATTTCCTACCAGCCGATGGCTTCGTTGTTGCGACGCCAATCTATTGGTACGGGATGTCGTCGCAGCTCAAAGCATTTTTTGATCGAATGTTTTGTTACGTAGCGGCCTCCCACCCCAGATCAGCAGATGTCGTCGAGCGGATGATGGGCAAACGGCTCGGGCTGGTCCTGAGCTCCGAAGAAACCTTTCCGACCGTGTCGGCGGGCATCGTCCATCAGATTCAAGAATACGCCCGTTACACAAAGTCGACTTTCGTCGGCTCAGTCCAAGGTTACGGCAACGCCAGGGGCGATGTGGAATCCGACCCCGGTGAGCCGCTGCAGGAAGCGGTCCAGTTCGGTCGGTCATTCTTCACTCGGCACGCAACAGACTACCAAATTGATACCCCCCGCGGCGGTCGTGTTTGGCCGCGGTAGCACGCAGGATGCGTGGAGCGAGGCGATACCCATCAATTGCATTTTGTGGAGATGATGGGTTTCGCGAAGAGCTCAACCCATCCTACGTGCTGGGCCCTTCCACGAGTCGGTCCAAAGCGTTGGCAGGCATGATCCACCGCCGCCACTCAGGATCCTCCGCAGCGCCGAGGCCGCGGTAAAATGACTGCGCCACCACATTGTCGTTCAGCACGAACCAGCAAAAGCGCTCGTGTCCTGTCGCACGGGCGTGCAGGGCCATTTGCCGCATGAGCCTTTGGCCGACGCGCCCACCTCGGCACTCGGGATCAACATAGAGCCACTTCAGCATCAGAAGTGGTTGCAGCGTATGCACGAACGGGATTTCGTAGTGGACCGCCATTCCGGCGAGTGACCCGGTGCCTGCGTCCGCGACGTAAGCACCAAACTCGGGCCGCTTACCGAAGCCACGGCGAAGCAGCTCCGCTTCGTCCAAGTTGAAGTTCTGACCACGTTCAAAGCTGACGAGCGCACGCATGAGCCGAAGCAGCTCCGGTACGTCGCTCTCGTTCATTGGCCGTATCGTGATTGCGGTGGTCGTTCGGGGGCGGGTCCTTTCAGACTTCTCCATGTAACGCGCCTTTGATGGGTTGTAAAAACGTGCTCGCCCGTGCGCCCTACCACATTACGGGTCATGCGGTCCGTCGAAATCGCTTTCGAAGCGTAAGTGCTTCACGCTGCGGCCATGACGCCGTACAAGCTTGAGGGCCTCTATCCCGACCTTGATGTGCGTTTCGACATAGTTCGCGGTCACTGTGCGATCCGACGCTTCGGTCTTCACGCCCTCGGGGATCATTGGCTGATCGGACACGAGGAGCAGCGCGCCGGTTGGAATGTGGTTGGCAAATCCCGCGGCAAAGATCGTCGCCGTCTCCATGTCGATCGCCATGCTCCGTGTGCGACGCAACTGCTCCTTAAAGTCATCATCGTGTTCCCAGACACGACGGTTGGTTGTGTACACGGTGCCTGTCCAATAGTCGCGACCCAAGTCTCGGATCACTGTTGACACCGCGCGCTGCAGTTGAAATGCGGGCAGCGCCGGTACTTCCGGCGGCAGGTAGTCGTTCGAAGTGCCTTCGCCGCGAATAGCTGCAATCGGCAAAATCAGATCGCCCGTTTTATTTTTGCGTTTCAGACCGCCACATTTTCCAAGAAACAGAGCGGCTTTTGGGGAAATGGCGCTTAGTAGATCCATCACGGTCGCCGCATTCGGACTTCCCATGCCGAAATTTATCAAGGTAATGCCATCGGCAGTCACGTTGGGCATCGGTCGATCCGCGCCTTTGATCGATACGCCGTGGTGGGCGGCGAACCATGCGACGTAGTCGCCGAAGTTCGTCAAGAGAACATGTTCTCCGAATTCATCGAGTGGCGTGCCTGTGTAACGAGGTAGCCAGTTTTCTACGATCTCCTTTTTCTCTTTCATTGTCTGCTCCCACGTGAAGTATGCACCCGTACATTCGAGCTTAGCTCAAGCGGTGAGGCTGTTCAAAAACTGCCTGTCGGGCAAATCAAAAAATGCGTGTCCAGCCCCGGCACGAAAAATATTCTTCTTCCGAAGCAGATGAAATCAATTTTATAGAGTCACGGTCTCGTCCCTCGGAGGGGCGCTCGCGATCGTCACGAAACGCGGGGCGAGATGCGGTGGACGCGAGCGGCGCTCTTGACGAGGCGTGGCGTTCGCGGACGGCGAAGTCGTGTGGTCCTGACGCCCCGACGCTGGCGTCAAGTTGGCGAGAAGACTCGCAGGCGATGGTGGCAAACAAGCCCGGTCACCAAGGAGAGCGCGAAGGAACCCGTTAAAACCATTGCGCAGGGAAGGCCGGATCGCTCCGGCGAACCTGTGGTGATTAACTCGTATGCTTTTCACTTTGCATGCGAGGCTGCGGGTGCGACGGGCACCCGGTCTTCCCTGCGCCCTCTGTTTTCTCGAGGGACAAGGTTGATCCACAACTCGGGCGCGATTTGCGTCGCGGGAGGCGAAGTTGCGCATCTATACTAGCCGTCATTGCGAGGAGCGTGAGCTCCGAAGCAATCCATGCTTTCTTCGTGCGGCACGATGGATTGCTTCGCTTGCGCTCGCAATGACGTGGTTTGGCTGTTTGACATCGTTGCAAAGACCATCCTTGGGGGCGACCTACACTGAGGCGCCCTTCGCCTTCGGGCGGCGCAAATGTTCGTCGAGCCGCGGCATGATCTCGACGAAATTACATGGCCGCGTCCGGTAGTCGAGTTGGGCGGCAAGAATGCCGTCCCACGCGTCGCGGCAGGCGCCCGGGGATCCCGGCAGGCAGAAGATGAAGGTGGCGCCCGCGACACCGGCGGCGGCACGGCTCTGGATCGTCGAGGTGCCGATCTTGGCGTGGCTCAACATGTGAAACGCGATCGAGAAACCATCCATCCGCTTTTCGAACAGCGGCTCGACCGCCTCCGGCGTCACGTCGCGACCGGTGAAGCCGGTGCCGCCGGTCGTAAGAATGACATCGACACCGGGATCGGCGATCCATCGCTTGACGGCGCTGCGGATCGCCTCGACGTCGTCCGTGACGATCTCGCGCGCCGCAAGCTTGTGGCCGGCGGCGGTGAGGCGTTCCGACAGCGTGGTTCCGGATTTGTCATCCACAAGCGCGCGCGTGTCGGAAATCGTCAACACCGCGATGTTGAGGGATACGAATTTTTTCGACTCATCGGTGGAAGTCATGCTCTTCTTTCCTCGTTTCCCGGACGCGGTGCAGCGTCCTTTACGCTGCGCCGCATCCGGGGCACGCTCAGCCCCGCTACAACGCCGCCGCCCCAAACGTATTACACGCCTGCACCGTGCCCTGCCGATAGCCGGTCACGAACCACTGCTTTCGTTGCGCGGCGGAACCGTGGGTGAAAGAATCCGGCACCACCCGCCCGGTCGCCTGCCGCTGCAGCGTGTCGTCGCCGATCGCGGCCGCCGTCGTCAGCGCCGCGTCGATGTCGCCGGCTTCGAGGAAGCCCGGACGCTTCTTCTCTTCGTGATTGACCCAGACACCCGAGAAGCAATCCGCCTGCAACTCGACCTTGACCTGCAGCGCGTTGGATTCCGCCCGGTTGCCGGCCGCCTGCTGCAGCCGCGTCACGCGCGGCAGGATGCCGAGCAGGTTTTGGACGTGATGGCCCGCTTCATGGGCGATGATATAGGCCGCGGTGAACTTGCAGGCATTGCCCGAGCAGCCGTGAAAGCGGGTTTCGACTTGCCGGAAAAATCCGGTGTCGAGAAAAATCTGTTTCTCCGGTGGGCAATAAAACGGCCCCATCGCCGCCTGCGCCATGCCGCAGCGCCCGCCACCGGTGGCGTTGCGAAACAGCACGATGCGCGGCCCCGCATAGGTTTGCCCGCTGGCCTTGAAGATCTCGCTCCAGCGATCGTCGATCTCGCCGAGGATGCCGGAAATCATGCTGCCCATTTCGTCGGTCGGCGCGCCGGTCTTGCCGGAGGTCGATCTGCGATCGGTTTGATAGTTCGGCTGACGCATGCCGCCGGAGAGAATTTCCCCACCGCCGATCAAAATCCGCGGATCGATGCCGAAGGCATAGCCGATAAGGCCGAGCACGATCATGGTGCCGATGCCGAGCCCGCCACCGCCCATCGGCAGGCCGAAACCGCCGCCCATTCCACCACCGCCATCATCGTCGCGACGGTCCTCAATGTCGTCGCTGCGACGGAAATCATCGTAACGCATGGCGGTTTTTCCTTAACTCCATCCTGCCGCGGCGCATTCGCCGATCATCAACGCGGCGACGAGGCAAAATTTCCAACGGCTTATTCAATAACCCGCCCGGCAAAAATTGCCTAGTCAATGATGCCGACCAACCGCGCGCCGATAACTCGGTGTTTACCTCGACGCGTCAAGGTGTCGGCAGTCGGTTGTTTAGTCCCGCGTCGCCGACAGCGTCGCCTGACAGAGTATTTGAGTCATGGTTGTGTCGCGTAGCGGGGCGTCTGCAAGGGCGCCCCGCACTAAATTCGAGTCCGCCTCCGATACCCGTATCGTCATCGGCGATTGCGTCGCGGAGATGTCGAAACTTCCCGCCGGCTCCGTCGATCTGGTATTTGCCGATCCGCCGTACAATCTACAGCTCAAGGGCGACCTCAAGCGCCCCGACGAATCCCACGTCGATGCCGTCAACGACGCCTGGGACAAGTTTTCGTCCTTCGCTGCCTATGACGATTTCACCCGCGCCTGGCTGCTCGCCTGCCGCCGCGTCATGAAACCCTCGGCGACGTTGTGGGTGATCGGCTCGTACCACAACATCTTCCGCGTCGGCGCTATCATGCAGGACCTCGGCTTCTGGGTTCTCAACGACATCGTCTGGCGCAAAGCCAATCCGATGCCGAATTTTCGCGGCCGCCGCTTCACCAACGCCCACGAGACCATGATCTGGGCCGCCCGCGACGAGAAGGCCAAAGGTTACACTTTCAACTACGAAGCGCTCAAAGCCGCGAACGAGGACGTGCAGGCGCGCTCCGACTGGCTGATCCCGCTGTGCACCGGCGAGGAACGCCTCAAGGGCAAGGATGGCAAGAAGGTCCATCCGACCCAGAAACCCGAAGGCCTGCTGGCGCGGGTGCTGTTGTCCTCATCAAAACCCGGTGATCTCGTGATCGATCCGTTCAACGGCACCGGCACGACAGGCGCGGTCGCAAAACGTCTCGGCCGTCGCTACATCGGCTTCGAACGCGATCCAACCTATGCCGCCGCTGCGGAAGCGCGCATCGCCGCCATCGAACCGCTGCCCGAAGCGACGCTGGCGCCGTTCATGACCGCGCGCGACGCGCCACGGGTGGCGTTCTCCGAGCTGATCGAACGCGGCATGATTTCGCCCGGTACTAAGCTCGTCGATTCCCGCAAACGTCACGGCGCCCTGGTGCGGGCCGACGGCGCCATCATGCTCGGCGACAAGGTCGGCTCGATCCACCGCATCGGCGCGGTGGCGCAGGGCTCGGAAGCCTGCAACGGCTGGACCTTCTGGCACGTCGAAACCAAGAACGGCCTGCGGCTGATCGACGAGCTCCGCGCCGAAATCCGCTCCGAGATGGCGGCGGGCTGATTTTCTCCTTCCACCCTCTTGTCGACTCACAAATTCGTCGGTTGCGCCTTTCGCAAAATCTGCGCATGGACATGCCATCCGCGGCAATGTCCGCGTGTCGCGATTTCTCGGCACCAACAGATAAGGAAAATTCCAATGCTCAAGTTTTATTTCAACGGCGCGCCGAACCCCAACAAGGTCGCGCTGTTTCTGGAAGAATCGGGTTTGGGTTACGAGCCGGTGCCGGTCGACACCCGCAAGGGAGACCAGTTCAAGCCGGAATTTCTCGCGGTCAATCCGAACGGCAAGGTGCCGGCGATCGACGACAACGGCGTGTTCGTGTTCGACTCTAACGCGATCCTGCTGTACCTCGCCGAAAAGACCGGAAAATTCCTGCCCTCGAACACGCCCGCCAATCGCGGCCAATTGCTCTCGTGGCTGATGTTCATTGCGAGCGGCGTCGGGCCGTATTCAGGCCAAGCGGTGCATTTCAAGCACTTCGCGCCGAAGGAGCTGGAATACGCGAACAACCGCTATCAATTCGAGGCGCAGCGTCACTACGGTGTTCTCGACGATCACCTCGCCAAGAACCGCTATATGGTCGGCGATACCTACACCATCGCGGATATGGCCCTCTGGGGCTGGGCACGCCTGGCGCCATTTGTGATGGGCGACGACGCCTTTGCGAAATATACCAACGTGAAGCGCTTGCTCGACGAGGTTTCGGCCCGGCCGGCCGCCGCGCGCGCGGTCGCGTTGAAGGACAAATTCGTCTTCAAGGCCGAGATGGACGACGAGGTGCGCAACATCATGTTCCGCCATCTCAAGACCAAGGTCGCGTGAGCAATCCCACGTGAGACACGAGGGTGGGCGAAGGCGCTCTCGCCCACCTTTTCTTCATTTCACCACAGGCTTTCGTGAAGCCGGATATTTTCCGAGCACCCGCTCGCACAAGGCTGAGTCCTGGTACTCCCTGATCTCGACTATCTTTCCGTCCTCGAGCCGATAAATCAGGCAATAGTCATTGTCGTAGCGGACGCCCTCTTTGGTCACCATGTCGCCCTTTGCCTCGACCACGACATAGTCGCCATCCGCGATGAAGCGGAGCGGGGTAGTTCGCCGCGGCTCCGCAAGTAGCGTCCGCAAATGGCCGTGCAGGTTCTCAAGCAGCGACGCCTTGCCCTTGAACGTTTGCGACCAGGAATATTGCCCGGTCACGCACATGGTTACGTCATCCGCCAGGCTTGCAAAGAATAATTCCCGCTCACCGGCCGCGACGCCGGCGAAAATATCTTCCATCAACTTCTTGTTCTCAAGCGCGTTCATTTTTCACTTTCTCCGTCGACCAAACCAGATGCGCCATCATCGCCGGACGCCCGTCATTCTTCCAATCGATATTTAATATGATATCTATTCGGCCAATGAATTTATCAACGCTTGACCTCAACCTCCTCGTCGCGCTTGACGCGCTTCTGCTCGAAGCAAACGTCAGCCGCGCGGCGATGCGGATCGGCCTGTCGCAGCCGGCCACGAGCCACGCACTGCAGCGGCTGCGCGATGTGCTCGGCGATCCCTTGCTGGTTCGCGTTGGCGCGCGAATGGAATTGACGCCGCGGGCTCAAGCGCTGCGCGGGCCACTTGCGCAGGCACTCGATCAGGTACGCGGACTTTTCATTCCCGATGGATTCGATGCCATTAGCAGCGAGCGGCGCTTTCGCCTGATGATGCCCGATCTGGCGGTCGAGCTTCTGGTGCCAGCCCTGATGGAGAAGATTGCCGCTCGAGCACCGAACGTTCAGCTCGACATCGTGCCCTGGCGCGGTCCCGCCATCATGACGTCAGAGTTTGCGCGCACGCTCGATCTCGTGATCAGCCTCGGCAACGCCTTCAAGGGATTTCACCGCCAGCTTCTCTATACGGATCGCGACGCGCTCGCCGTGCGGCGCGCTCACCCCGTCGGGGCGAGGCTTGGTCGGCGTGATGCTTTCTTGAAAGCCCGGCATGTCGCCGTCGTCATCCGCGGCCGGAATGTCGATTTGATCGACGAATGGCTCCGCACCAAAGGGATCGAACGGCACATTGCCCTGGTGGTGCCGGGCTATATCGAGGCGCTTCACGTCGTGGCGCGCACCGACCTCGTGGCTTTCGTCCCAAAGCGTTTGATCGCTGCGCTCGCAAAACCGCTATCGCTGAAAGCGGTCGCGCCGCCGCTCGACCCCGGCATCGACGAACAGTTTATGTTCTACCCGACGCCGGCTCAATTCGATCCCGGATCGATCTGGCTGCGCAATCTTGTGCTGGAAATCGGGCGCGGGCTCGATCGTCCGAAGCAACGGGCGTCTTGAGTCTTGCCGATAGATATTTCGACGGTACATGCCTCGGAGTGACGGCCTTTTTCAACTTTCGTGGGCGCAAAGCCGTTACGTCACCCTTCGATCGCCGCCACCGCCTCGATCTCGATCAGCCAACCCGGCTGCGCCAGCCGCGTGACGACGACAAGCGTGCTGGCCGGCGGACTCGCGACATTGAGGTAGCGATCACGTATCGCGCGCAGCTTCGGCACGCCCGTCTGATCGACCTCGGCCGCGAGGTAGTAATTCATCTTGACGATATCCGCCATGGTGCCGCCGGCTGCTTCGACCGCAATCTTGAGATTGCTGAAGACCTGTTCGACCTGCGCCTCGAAATTACCCGCGCCTATCAGCTTGCCGGAAGCATCGCTTGAAACCCGGCCAGCCAAATAGACGATCGTCCCTCTGTGAACTTTCGCGATATGCGAATAGCCAGGCGGTGAAAGCAGGGCTTTCGGATTGATGAATTCTTTCGATGGCTTCGACATGATCCTCTCCGTAAGCGCGGTATTTCCTGATTTCCTGGCCTGGCCGTTCCCCAGCCAGAACACCATGCAATCGTTATTCGGATAGACTTATTATTCCCCGAGCCCATGCGCGATCACCTTACGCATCAGGTTCGGCAGCGCTTCGTCCCCCAGTGTCGCGATCGGCACCCATCGCATTCCTGCCGGCGCGCGGGCGCGCGCGAGGATGCGTGCGGTGTAAACCACAAGCTCCAGCGGAAAATGCGTGAAGACATGCGTAACCACGCCCGCCTTGCGATGCCAGCGCGTGACGCCTTTCAGGGTGGGCGCCTGCTTCAACGCAGCTTTGTCGTCCTGCGCGGCCAACCAGTCGGAGGTCGGCACTTCGGTCATGCCGCCGAGCAAGCCTTTTTCCGGGCGGGTGCGAACCAATAGCTGCTCGCCGCGCGTGACGACGAACGCCGCCCCGCGGCGCAGCGCGCCGTTTTTCTTCGGCGCTTTGCGTGGAAAACTTTCCTGATCGCCGCGCGCGCGGCTCACGCAATCTTCGTTCAGCGGACACAGCGCGCAGGCCGGCTTCTTCGGGGTGCAGATCGAAGAGCCGAGATCCATCAGCGCCTGCGCACTGTCGCCGGCGCGCGTGGGGCCGAGCAACGTCGTCGCCAAGCGTTGAATCAACGGCTTGGCCTGCGGCAGCGGGTCCTCGACGCCGAACAGCCGCGACACCACGCGCTCGATATTGCCATCGACCGGCATGGTCCGGCGGCCGAAGGCAATGGCGGCAATGGCGGCGGCGGTATAAGGCCCAATCCCCGGCAGCGCACGTAAACCTTCCTCGGTATCCGGAAAGGCGCCGCCATGCTTGCGCATCACCACGACCGCACAGGCGTGCAAATTGCGCGCGCGCGAATAATAGCCGAGCCCCGCCCACATCCTTAAGACGTCATCGAGCGACGCGCGCCCCAACGCTTCGACATCCGGCCAGCGCGTGACGAATTTTTCGAAATACGGCCCGACGGTTTTGACCCCGGTCTGCTGCAGCATGATTTCCGACAGCCAGACCCGGTAAGGGTCCGCCCGTTCGCCGGGCAGCGGCCGCCACGGTAGCCGCCGCCGATGGCGGTCGTACCAGGCAAGCACCAGCGCCGGACGGGCGGAACCTTCCTCAGCGAGGGTCTGCTTCTTTTTCCTGGTTGCTGGTGGAGTCACGCCTCACCTTAAGATTAGAATCGAGGCCTAGCCACCCGGCTAATTCCGCCTATGAGATTGCCAACTATAACGCATCACGTTATAGTCAGCAATGATCAAGGGCTTCGCCGACTCCGAAACGGAAATCGTCTGGTCGGGCCACCGGAGCCGAAAATTGCCATCAGATATCCAAAGCGTCGCTCTTAGAAAACTTCGTCTTTTAAATCAGGCCCGCGTTCTCGGCGATCTTCGTGTCCCGCCTGGCAATCGCCTCGAGGCATTGAAGGCTGATCGGCAAGGACAGCATTCGATCCGGATCAACGACCAATGGCGTATATGTTTCGTGTGGGAAGAAGGAGGACCGACTGATGTCGAAATCGTCGACTACCACGCTTAGAAGCGGGTTGCTTCTAAATCCACATCCCGGCGAAATCCTGTTCGAGGAATTTCTTAAACCGATGGGCCTTAGCCAGAATGCGCTCGCGCGGGCGGTTCACGTCGCGCCGCGCCGCATCAATGAGATCGTACTGGGCAAGCGGGATATTACCGCCGACACGGACCTGAGGCTTGCCCGTTATTTTGGCCTTTCGGAAGGCTTTTTTCTAGGCTTGCAGATGGATTACGATCTGATGCAGCGGCGGCGCGAGATTGACCGCGATCTCAAAACGATCCGGCCACGCGCCGCATAAGCGTACCTCTGTCGGTCACTGCTGCTATAAGAACCCATGGCCAAACCCGGTCCGATCGGCGCGAAACCGCTCTCCGTCCTGCTCAGCGACGTGTTTTCCGACGCCTATGCCAAACAAGGGTTCGCCGCGCGTGAATTGGTCACGCGCTGGGCCGAGATCGCCGGTCCCGAAATCGCCGCCCATTCCGAGCCCCTGAAAATCCAGTGGCCGCGGCCGGTGGAAGGACAGGCGCAGGAGCCGGCCACGCTGGTGCTGCGGGTGGAGGGCCCGATGGCGCTCGAAATCCAGCATAGCTCGGATGTCATCCTGCAGCGCGTCAACCGTTTCCTCGGCTGGAGCGCGGTAGGACGGCTGGCGCTGCGCCAAGCGCCGCTGTCGCGCCGGAACAAGTCTCCGGGGCCCCGCGCGCCGGACGCGAAATCGGTGGCAAAAGTTGCGGAAACCTTGGCCTCGATCGAGGACGAGGAGCTGCGCACCGCGCTGGCGCGGCTAGGGGCCTCGATCAAGCGAAATTGAGCCAGCCGCGCGATGCAAGATCCGCAACCCGCCATTGCCACAATTGTCGTTTCAAGCTAGCGACTTCTTCTTTGGTTCTTCGGGCGCGAACGCGCCAATGCCGGGAGCAAACCGTTGATTATCACGCGCCGCGCTTTCAATGCCGCCCTGTCGCTGACCGGGCTTGCCGCTCTCGCCGGGCCCTCCCCGCTGCGCCTGATCCGAGAGGCGACGGCGCAAACCGCCGCCGATGTCGCCAAACCGGTATCGTTGCCGGACATGGCGCTCGGCCCCGCCAACGCGCCGGTGACGATCACCGAATACGCGTCGATGACCTGTCCGCATTGCGCGGCCTTCAACGAAAACGTGTTTCCGAAGATCAAGTCGGAATATATCGACACCGGCAAGATACGTTACGTGTTCCGCGAATTCCCGCTCGACATCAAGGCGGCGTCCGGCTCGATGCTCACGCGTTGCATCGCCAAGGACGATGCCGGAAAGTATTTTGCGATCACAGACATCTTGTTCAAGCAGCAGAACGAGTGGGTACCGAAGAACACCACCGAAAGCCTGTCACGAATCGGCAAGCAGGCCGGCCTGAGCCAGGAAGCCGTCGATCGTTGCATCAAGGACCAGGCACTGCTGGACAAGATCGTCGCCGATCAGAAATTTGCCAACGAGGTGCTCAAGGTGAACTCCACGCCGACCTTTTTCATCAATGGCGAGAAGATCACCGGCGCAACCACGTTCGAGGAATTCGACAAGCGGATCAAATCGCTGTTGAAAAGCTGATTGCAGCTTTCTGCGGGCACGCAAGGCATTTCGCCCGATAACCCCAGCAAAAGCCTTGGGAAAAGCAGGGGGCGACGGTTGCCCTCGGGCCCCGCCATCGCCATTGTCGCGGCCATGAGAGGCGCAACAAGCGACTCACCCCACACACCGCCATTGCCTTCTATGGTATTGTCCCGGCAGGGAGATTCGCGCCCTGCTCACAGAGCATCGTGTCCATGAAACTCACGCGCCTTCGCCTCCACGGTTTCAAGTCGTTCGTTGAACCCACCGACTTCGTGATCGAACCCGGCCTCACCGGTGTGGTCGGGCCGAACGGCTGCGGCAAGTCGAACCTGGTCGAGGCGTTGCGCTGGGCGATGGGCGAGACCTCGCACAAATCCCTGCGCGCCGCCGACATGGACGCGGTAATCTTTGCCGGTTCCGGCAACCGTCCCTCACGCAACCACGCCGAAGTGGTGATGACGATCGACAATTCCGATCGCACCGCGCCGGCGGCCGTGAACGACCGGGAGATTTTGGAAATCTCGCGCCGAATCGAACGCGAGGCGGGCTCGGTCTATCGCATCAACGGCCGCGACGTGCGCGCCCGCGACGTGCAGATTCTGTTCGCCGATGCCGCCACCGGCGCGCGCTCGCCGGCGCTGGTGCACCAAGGCAAGATCGGTGAGATCATTCAGGCGAAACCCGAACAGCGCCGCCGTGTGCTGGAAGACGCGGCCGGCGTCGCGGGGCTTCACGCCCGCCGTCACGAGGCCGAATTGCGCCTCAAGGCGGCGGAGACCAACCTCACCCGCGTCGAGGATGTGATCGGGCAACTCTCCGGACAGATCGACGGCTTGAAGAAGCAGGCGCGCCAAGCGATCCGCTACCGCGAGGTCGCCGCCAAGGTGCGCAAGGCCGAGGCCATGCTGTTCCATCTGCGCTGGCTGGAGGCCAACGCCGATGTCGCGGAGACGGCCCGCACCCACGACGCCAGCGTCCGTGAGATGGCGGAGCGCACCCGCGAACAGGCGGAGGCCGCCCGCGTTCAGGCCATCCGCGCCTCCGAATTGCCGGCCTTGCGCGAGTCTGAGGCCCGCGCCGCGGCCGGGCTGCAGCGGCTCACCAATGCGCGCGAGACGCTCGACCGCGAAGAAGAGCGCGCCAAGGAACGCGTCGCCGAACTTGACCGCCGCCTGACTCAGTTTTCGGCCGATATCGCACGCGAGCAACAGCAGACTTCCGACGCCGAGGTCGCGCTGCAACGGCTCGACACCGAAAGCACCGAACTGAAGGACGAGATCAAATCGCGCGTCGAAAAACGCAGCGGCGTCGATGGACGCGTCTTGGAGGCGGAAGCGACGCTCGCGGCCGCCGAGCGCCTGTTCGCCGAACTCACCACGGTGCTCGCCGACCTCACCGCCAAACGCAATCAGCTCGAGGGTAACGTGCGTACCCACCGCGATCGCCTGGCGCGGCTCGACCAGGATGTCGCTAATGTCGAGCGCGAAGAGCAAAAACTGGCGCAGGAGACCAGCGGCCTCGGTGACCTCACGGCGCTGGCCGCCGTCATGGAAAGCGCCCAGCAAGCCCTCGCGCAGGCCGAGGCCGGAGCCCAAGGCAGCGAAGCCGGCCATGTTACCGCACGGCAAAAGCTCGAAGCCGCCCGCACGCCGCTCAACGAGGCCGACAAGCGCGTGCAGCGGCTAGAGACTGAAGCGCGCACCATTTCCAAACTCGTCAATGACGAGAGCAAGAATCTGTGGCCACCGATCATCGACGGCGTCACCGTCGCTAAGGGATATGAGAAAGCGCTTGGCGCCGTGCTCGGCGACGATCTCGACGCCCCGGTCGATCCATCGGCCCCGATGCGCTGGACCAATGCCGGCGTGATCGAGGGCGACCCGGCCTTGCCCGAGGGCGCCGAGCCGCTCGCGGCCCATGTCGAAGCGCCCGCCGAGCTGACGCGCCGCCTCGCGCAAATCGGCGTGGTATCGAAAGAACGCGGCGCCGAATTGGTGTCGCGGTTGAAGACCGGCCAACGGCTGGTGTCGCTCGAGGGCGACGTCTGGCGTTGGGACGGATTTGTCGCCGCCGCACATGCGCCGACCGGCACGGCACGGCGTCTTGCCGAACGTGCGCGGCTGGTCGATATCGAAAACGAAATCGAGCAGGCGCGCGTCGAGGCCGCCGCCAAACGTCAAGCGCTGGAGGCGGCGGAAGCCGAGCTCAAAGCGGCCGCCGCCACTGAGGTTTCCGCGCGCGACGCCTGGCGCGCCGCGCAACGCGAGGCCGACGCCGCGCGTCAAAACCATGCCAATACCGAGCGCGAAATCAATCGCCGCGCGGCGCGGAAATCGGCGCTGACCGAAGCGCATAGCCGCCTCAACGCCGATCGCCTGGAAGCCCAAGGCGCCCATGAGGGTGCGACTGCGGCGCTGGCCGAATTGCCGCCGAGCCTTGATACCGAAACGAAACTCGTCGCCGTGCGCACCGAGATCGAAGGCCATCGCCGGCTTGCGGCGCAGGTGCGGGCCGAAGCCCAGGCGCTGGCGCGCGAGGCGGAACTCGCCGATCGACGGCTTCAAGCGATTTTGGCCGAGCGGAGCCAATGGCAAAACCGAAAAGCCAGCGCTGCGTCGCAAATCGCCACTGTCGAAGCGCGAATCACCGAGGTCAAGGCCGAGCGCGCCGAGCTCGACAATGCGCCAGCCGTGTTCGCAGAGAAGCGCCGCGCGCTGATCAGCGAAATCGAAGCGGCCGAGAATGCCCGCCGCGTCGCCGCGGACGCGCTCGCATCGGCCGAAAACGTGATGGCGGAAACCGACCGCGCCGCCAAGATGTCGCTCGAAGCGCTCGGAACCGCCCGCGAAGCCTGCGCCCGCGCCGAAGAGCGGATGGATGGCGCCAAGCGACGTTTGTCCGATATCGAGCGCGAGATCCACGACATGCTCGAGGTCGAACCGCACGCGGTGGCAGGCCTCGCCGAGATCGAGCCCGGCGCGGAGTTGCCGCCATTGAATGAAATCGAGGAGAACCTCGAAAAGCTGCGCCGCGACCGCGAGCGGCTCGGCGCCGTCAATCTGCGCGCCGAGGAAGAACTGCGCGAAGTCGAAGCTCAGCACACCTCGCTCACCACCGAACGCGACGACCTGGTGGAAGCCATCAAGCGGTTGCGCCAGGGTATCCAAAGCCTCAACCGCGAGGCGCGCGAGCGGCTCGTGACCTCGTTCGAAATCGTCAACGGCCATTTCAAGCGATTGTTCGTGGAATTGTTCGGCGGTGGCGAAGCGGCACTCCATTTGATTGAGAGCGACGATCCGCTCGAAGCCGGCCTGGAGATCATCGCCAAGCCGCCCGGCAAGAAGCCGCAGACGCTCTCGCTGCTTTCCGGCGGCGAACAGGCGCTGACCGCGCTGGCGTTGATCTTCGCGGTGTTTCTCACCAACCCATCACCGATCTGCGTGCTCGACGAAGTCGACGCCCCGCTCGACGACCACAATGTGGAGCGGTTCTGTACACTGTTGCACGAGATGACCGCTGCGACCGACACCCGCTTCATCATCATCACGCACAATCCGATCACGATGGCGCGGATGAATCGCCTGTTCGGCGTCACCATGGCCGAGCGCGGCGTGTCCCAACTAGTCTCCGTCGATCTCGAAGACGCGGTGAAGATTCTCGACCAGAACGTGGCATGACGTTTTTCGTCTGACTGTCATTCCGGGGCGACGCATCGCGCCGAACTCCGATGTGCAATTGCACATCGGAGAATCTCGTTCATTCGGATCGCGATTCCGGCTCTCGCGCTTCGCGATGCCGGAATGACGTGCACATAACGGCATGCAATGATCGCTCCCGAGCTTCCCGCTGAGTTGAAAGCCGCGCTCGAGGTCAGGCTGCAAGGGCTTGCGCGTGACGAGGTTGCATCGCGCGCCGCGTCAATCTCGAGAACCTACCGCGAGGGCGGCAACTCTGGCGCGATCACCTCCGAAACCGATGCGCTCGCTTATGCCTTGGCAAGGATGCCCGCGACCTTTGCTGCGATGGCTGCAAGTCTCAACGCGCTGTGCGAGGTCAGGCCGGATTTCGCACCAACAAGCCTGCTCGATATCGGCGCGGGGCCGGGAACGGCGGCATGGGCGGCGACGGAGGCGTTTTCGTCGCTGAAAAGCCTGACGCTGCTGGACGCCAACCGCGCTTTGCGGGCGCTGGCGATGGACCTGGCCTATGGCAGCACGCGCTTGACCGCTATGACCTACCTAAGCGGCGAGGCCCGCGCCAAGCTCGCCGGTGCGAGCGACGCCGATCTTGTCATCGCCAGCTACATGGTCGGTGAAATAAGCGAAGCCGAACGGGTCGCGCTGGCCGAGCTGATGTGGACAAAAACCAGGGACACGTTGCTGGTCGTCGAGCCGGGGACGCCCGCCGGCTATCGCCGGATCATCGCACTGCGGCAACAATTGATCGCCTTGGGCGCGCATGTCGCAGCGCCCTGCCCGCACGACGGCAAGTGCCCGCTCGCCGCACCCGACTGGTGTCATTTCACCCAGCGCCTGCCGCGCTCGCGCGCGCACAAGCAAATCAAGGGTGCGGAACTGCCCTTCGAGGACGAAAAATTCAGCTACGTCGCGCTGACGCGCGCGGCCGTCACAGACCGTGCAACTCGCGTGTTGGCGCAACCTGTCGTCACCAAGGTTGAAGTGACCGCGAAACTCTGCACCCCCGAAGGCCTCGTGGCCGCGAAGGTGCCTCGCCGCACTAAGGCGGACTATGCCCGTGCCAAGCGCTGGCGATGGGGCGACGCGGTTTAACCCGTACCGGCTTCCCCCCAGGGATCCTTCCGGAGGCCCCCCTAGCCCCCTGGGGGCAATCCCGCAGACGCCGGGGCGGCGCTAACAATTTTTGTTAAGGCAAGAACCTCGAGCCGCCAATTCACTTGCCGGGACGGGTTCCGCTCGGCTAACGACATAGGAATGGATGGCCTAGCGACCGTCTAATGAATTGAATTCTCCATTGTTTCTGGCATGTTCAAGTCCAGCACGATCCAATCGGGTGGGGGGCACCGAAATTCATGACGAAGCCAGTAGTGATTGTGGTGGGCGCCGACAAGGGCGGGGTCGGCAAAACCACAGTGTCGCGGACCTTGCTCGACTATTTCAGCGCCAATAACGTCCCCACCCGGGCCTTCGACACCGAATCCCCGCGCGGCACGCTCAAGCGCTTTCACCCCGACCTTACCGAAATCGTCGACATGACGACGACTTCGGACCAGATGAAAATCTTCGATACGCTCAATTCGGTCAGCCCGTCGGTGACCGTGATCGACGTCCGCGCCGGCCTGTTGTCGCCGGCGTTAGCCTCGTTGCGCGACATCGGCTTTCTCGATGCCGCGAAGGCGGGACAGATCACCTTTGCCGTGTTCCACATCTTAGGTCCCTCGATCGCCTCGCTGGACGAAATCGCGGAGACCGCGAATTTCATGCAGGGCGCGAAATATTTCCTGGTGAAGAATTTCATCAACAACACCAGTTTCTTCGAATGGGACCAGGCGACCTACAATTCCTATTTCCACCGCATCAAGGACGCCACCGAGCTTACCATCCCCAAACTCAATGAAATGGCCTATGAGCAGGTCGAAGTCGCCTCGGTGCCGTTCCTCAAATTCGTCGCCAACAAGGGCACGCATGACGAGGCCGCGAACTATTCGTTCGTGCTGCGCGGGTATGTCCGCCACTGGCTCGCCAATGTCTGGAGCGAATTCGACCGCATCAAGCTGACCGATCTGATCGGTTCCAAACCGGGCGCGCGCAGCGGCGAAAAATAGTTGCTCGCTTGACGGCTATTTGGCTGGAGTAGGCGTCGAATTCACCCGATATAGGGCATGATCTGGACCCGCAGGGCCGCGTTAGCGCAAAGTGGAAACCGGTTTTCCGAAAAGACCATGCCCAACCAAAGAGATGAGATCATGATGCGATTCCACTTAATCGCGTCATGATCTAGCGCCATGCCCCATACACCCGTCTACATCATCTGCTCGCCCCGCCCGCTGGTCGGAAAAACGCTGATCGCGCGGCTGTTGAGCGAATTCCTGCTGCTCCAGCACGGCGCGGTGAACGCTTTCGACGTCAACCTGAAAGAGCCCTCGCTGGTCGAATATCTCCCGGAGATCACCGAGACCGCCGAGGTCGACAATACCTTCGGCAAAATGGCGCTGATGGACCGCTTGATCGTCAATGACGGGATCGCCAAGGTGATCGATCTCGGCTTTCACGCCTTCGACGAGTTCTTCAAAATGTCGAACGAGATCGGCTTCATCAAGGAGGCGGCGCGGCGTGGCATTGCGCCGGTCATCCTGTTCATCGCGGATACCGATCGCCTCACGGCGCGCGATTATCCGACGCTGCGCCAGCAAATTCCCGCAACCGCACTCGTGACCGTCGACAACGAATATGTAGTACGCGGCGAGCTGCCGCCAGCCATGGCCCAAGGCCGGACGCTTCGCATCGCCGCGCTGCCGGCGTTTTTAAAGACCTATATCGACCGTTTGACGTTCTCGTTCACCGCCTATCTGCGCGACGAGCAGGACACTTCGACCGAACTGTACCAATGGATTCGCGCCAACTACTTCAGCTTTCGCGAACTTGAGTTGAGCTTGATACTGCTGCGGTAGCTCTTCCGTCCCGGACGCGGTGCAGCGTCCTTCACGCTGCGTCGCATCCGGGGAACGGTTCCGATATAGGCCACAGTGGGCCCTCAATGCCCCTCGAACGTCATCAGCGTTCGCACCGGCACATCCATGGCGCGCAATTTTGCGGCGCCTCCGAGGTCCGGCAGGTCGATGATGAAGCAGGCCGCGACCACATTGGCGCCGATCTGGCGCATCAACTTCACCGCACCTTCCGCGGTGCCGCCGGTGGCGATCAGATCGTCGACCAGAATCACGCGTTCGCCGGGATGGATGGCGTCGGCGTGCATTTCCATTTCATCGAGGCCGTATTCCAGCGAATAGGCGATGCGCACCGTGGTGTGCGGCAGCTTGCCTTTTTTTCGGATCGGCACGAAACCCGCGGAGACCTGATGCGCCACCGCGCCGCCGAGAATGAAGCCGCGCGCTTCGATGCCGGCGACCTTGTCGATCTTGTTGCCCGCCCATGGATGCACCAATTCGTCGACCGCCCTGCGGAAGGCACGCGCGTCACCGAGCAGCGTCGTGATGTCGCGAAACAGGATTCCCGGCTTCGGATAGTCGGGAATGGTGCGGACGCTGGCCTTCAGATCGTGTTCAAAAGTCATCGGTCTATCTTTCGAGTCTGTGTTCGTCATCTTCAATTGACAGGCTCCCAAGCCGAAACGCGTTCTCCACGATGCGCAGGCCCACCTCGCCGCCGAGCGACATCAGCGACTCCGGATGAAACTGCACGCCGCCGACCGGCAAGGTCTTGTGCTCGATCGCCATCGCGACGCCGTCCTCGGTGCTCGCCGTCACCGATAGCACGTCGGGCATGGTGTCGCGTGCGACATAAAGCGAATGATAGCGGCCGATCACGATCTCATTGGGCAGCTTCTGCATCAAGCGCCCGCCCCGCACCTGAACCCGCGACGGCCGGCCATGCGCCGGTTGACGGAGCTGGCCGAGCTGCCCGCCGAAATATTCACCGATCGCCTGCAGGCCGAGGCAAACGCCGAACACCGGTAGCTTGTCGCCGAGCGCGGCATCGATCGTCCGGGAAATCCCGAAATCCTCCGGTCGGCCCGGCCCCGGCGACAGCACCAGGAGATCCCAGCGTTTCTGCTTGAGCATCTCAAGCGCATGAACGTGCCTGACCACGGTGACGCTGGCACCGACTTGTCGGAAATAATCCGCCAACATGTGCACGAAGCTGTCGTCATGATCGATCAACAGCACCCGCTTGCCCGAACCGGTCGCATCCGGCGCCAATACCGAAAGCGGCTTTGGCGGATCGCCGCGCAGCGCCTGGAACAGCGCCGCCGCCTTGACCTGGCATTCGCGGTCCTCGGCGGCGGGATCCGAATCGAACAGGCAGGTCGCGCCGACCCGCACCTCCGCAAGACCGTTCTTCATCCGGATGGTCCGTATCGTCAGGCCGGTATTGATGCCGCCGTCGAAATTCACCACGCCGATCGCGCCGGCATACCAGCGCCGCGACGAGCGTTCGTGATCCTCGACAAACTGCATGGCCCACAATTTCGGCGCGCCGGTCACCGTCACCGCCCAGGCATGGGTGAGGAAGGCGTCGAGCGAGTCGAAGCCCGGCCGCAACATGCCTTCGACGTGATCGACGGTGTGGAACAACTTCGAGTAGGTCTCGATCTGCCGCCGCGCCAGAACCTTGATCGTCCCCGGCACGCAAACCCGCGCCTTGTCGTTGCGATCGACGTCGGTGCACATGTTGAGTTCGAATTCGTCTTTTTCCGAATTCAGCAATTGCCTGATCTGCTCGGCGTCGCCGATCGCATCGACGCCGCGCGCGATGGTGCCGGAAATCGGGCAGGTTTCGACCCGCTTGCCGTCGGAGCGCACGAACATCTCCGGTGACGCCGAGACCAGAAATTCACCGTCGCCGAGATTCATCAAAGCGCCATAGGGCGACGGATTGATCCGGCACAGGCGCTGGAAGACTTCCGCCGGCGAGCGCTCGCAGGGCTCGGCAAATAATTGCCCCGGCACCGCCTCGAACAGATCGCCGCGGGCGAACGCGGCACGCGCGGTCTCGACCGTGGCCTGATATTCGCCGGGCGCGTGATCGGAAAATCCCTGGCCAGGCGTCTTGGCGTAGACGCTTTCGGCGGTCTCACGCGGCAGACCTTCCGAGGATTTTCCGTTCCAGGCAAAATCGTAACTCAAAACCACGCCGCGCCCGGTGGCGCGGTCATAGGCCAAAAGGCGATCCGGCACATAAAGCACGATGTCGCGCTGGTCTTTCTCGCGCGGGCGCTTCTGCACGAGGTCCTCGATCTGAAACACCAAATCGTAGGCGAACGCACCGAACAGACCGAGCAAGGGATCGTCGTTCGCGCCGAAGGCCGCCACGAGGTCGCGCACCAACGACATCACGCTGGCGCGGCGGGTGCGCTGGTCTTCGTCGACCGGCGCAGCGCCACGCTCGATATGGCCGGCGAGACGCACCTCGCTCTTCTCTGAAATGATCACGCATGGCTCGCGCAAGGCATCGGCCAGGAATGCGATCAGCACTTCGCCGCGTCGGTTCAGCGCTTGAAGCGAAAAATCGGAGCCCTTGGTTTCGAGCCGCAGCGGCGGGTCGGAAAAGCCGAGGTCGAAACTGTCGTAGCGTCCCGGCACCGTGGTGCCCGAGGACAGCACCACGCCCCGCCTGCGGTCGAGCAGGTCGATCAGGTCATCGAGCCGGCTGGCGCCGCCGGCGAATTGCTCCACCGACCGCGTAACCGAAAGGCCGCCACGGGTACGATATTCGCTGTGCCCTGGCAGGGAAAAGAGCGTCCTGTTCATGTGATCCTCTTACGAAACTTGCCGAGGAAACGCCACACAGGACAAACGAAAGGCCGTCGCACTGCGATGACGGCCTCTGACGATTTTAGAGAATGAAATCGCACCGGCCACCTTTAGAAGGTGGGCCACCAGAGACAGCTCGGGCGAACGACGGTGATCATGGGAATGTAACACCATGGCCGAGCGGGGACGTCAAGGGACGACAGGGCCCTCGACTTGCGCCCGGTGAGCCCCGATGCCTCATCCCAAATGCCTTCGGAAGAACGCGATAGCGCGGTCCCAGGCCAGTTCGGCCGCCTCGCGGTCGTGCACCGATACGCGCTGCTCGTTGGCGAAAGCGTGCTCGGCGTCATACCGATACAGTTCGATCGACTTGCCGGCCGCCTTCATTCGCTTCTCGAAAGTATCGACTGCCTGCGGCGTGCACCAATCGTCCTTGTTGGCGAAATGCGCCTGCAGCGGAATTCGCACGTCCTCGGGCTTTGCCGCCTCCTCCGGCGGAATGCCGTAAAACACCACGCCTGCCGTCAGTTCGGAAATTTTGGTGGCGCCGATGATGGTGACCGCGCCGCCGAGGCAAAAGCCGGTCAGGCCGACTTTGGCACCGTTCCTGGCGAGGTATAACGCGGCGCCGCGCACGGTCTGCGTGGTGGCATCCAGGAAATCCAGCGAGTTCATCTGCCGACTGGCGTCCTCGGTGTCGTGATACGGCACCACGACGCCAGTATAGAGGTCGGGCGCGAGCGCATCGAAGCCGGCCAGCGCGAAACGATCGCACTGGCCCTTGATCTGGTCCGAAAGCCCCCACCATTCCTGGATCACGACGACGCCCGGCGCATCGCCGCGCGCGGCGTTGGCGAGATAGCCGTTGGCTTCCTTGCCGTCCGGACGCTTGAACGAGATGCTGGTGCCCATGGGAACCTCCCGGATCGTTCGCGCGATCGTTTGGCAGATATTTTCTCCGCCGTGCAACCGCAAGCCGATCGGTTCGTATCCTGCAGCTTTATCGCGGCCGGGGGTGACAAAAAAAGCCCCCGCGGGGGCTTTTTTCAGTTCATGTCGGCCGCCGGCCTCAAGGCATCAGTGCGCAGCCGCCCAAACCTTCTTTTTGGTGAAGTACATGAGTCCCGCGAACAGGATCAGGAAAACGAAGACCTGCAGGCCCAGCCGCTTGCGGGCCTCCATATGCGGCTCCGCGGTCCAGGCCAGGAACGTGGTGACGTCCTTGGCATATTGCGCGACGGTGGCCGGCGAACCGTCGTCAAAGGTCACAAGGCCGTCCGCGAGCGGCTTCGGCATCTTGATGACGTGGCCGGGGTAATATTTGTTGTAGTAGGAGCCCTTCGGCACGGTGACGCCGGCCGGCGGCTTTTCAAAGCCCTGCAGCAAGGAGTTCACGTAGTTCGGACCCTGCTCCTGGAACTGGGTGAAAAAGTCGAAGATGAAGGTCGGGAAGCCGCGCTCGTAAGAGCGCGCCTTGGCGATCAGGGACAGGTCCGGCGGCGCCGCGCCGCCATTTACCGCGCGTGCGGCCTGTTCGTTGGGAAACGGCGAGGGGAAATAATCCGCCGGCCGGCCGGGCCGGTCGAACATGTCACCCTGATCGTTCGGGCCGTCCTTGATGGTGTATTCGGCTGCGAACGCCGCTACCTGCGCCGGCGTAAATCCCGGACCGCCGGGCTCGCCGAGGTTGCGGAAGGCGACATACGACAAACCGTGACAGGCGGAGCAGACTTCCTTGTAAACCTTCAACCCGCGCTGCAGCGCCCCGCGATCGAATTTGCCGAATGGGCCGGCGAACGACCATTTCTGCGACGGCGGCGCTTCTTCGTGCCCTTCGGCGCGGGCGTTTTGCACGCTGGTCGCAAACAGCGCGCCCGTAACCGCGAGCATGATCACGGTGGACACCATCGGCGCGGCCTTGCCTCCGGTCTTAGCCAGCACGTCTTCGGCGATCGAATTCGGAATCGGCCGCGGCTTCTCGATCCGGCTCAGAAGCGGCAGCAGGATCAGGAAGTAGGCGAAATAGCAGACGGTGAGGATACGTCCGGCGATCACGTAAATGCCCTCGGGCGGCTGCGCACCGAGATAGCCGAGCAGCACGCAGATGATGACGAAGACCCAGAAGAACTGCTTGGCCAGCGGACGATATTTGGACGATTTGGTTTTCGCGGTGTCGAGCCAGGGCAGGAACAGCAGCACCAGGATCGCCGAGAACATCGCGATCACGCCGGCGAGCTTGTTCGGGATCGAGCGCAGGATCGCGTAGAACGGCAGATAGTACCATTCCGGCACGATATGCGCGGGCGTCACGCCCGGATTGGCGGGAATGTAGTTGTCGGCGTCGCCGAGGTAGTTCGGCATGTAGAAGATGAACCACGCGAAGAACAGCATGAAGCAGGAAATGCCGAACGCGTCCTTGATGGTCGCGTAGGGCGTGAACGGCACGGTGTCCTTTTCGGTCTTCGCCTCGACGCCGGCCGGATTGTTCTGACCCGCGACATGGAGCGCCCAGATGTGCAGCACCACGACGCCGGCGATCACGAACGGCAGGAGATAGTGCAGCGAGAAGAAGCGGTTCAGCGTCGGATTGCCAACGGAATAGCCGCCCCACAGCAAGGTCACGATGCTCTCGCCGAAATAGGGAATGGCCGAGAACAGATTGGTGATGACGGTGGCGCCCCAGAAGCTCATCTGACCCCAGGGCAGCACGTAGCCCATGAAGCCCGTCGCCATCATCAAGAGGTAGATGATGACGCCGAGAATCCACAAAATCTCGCGCGGCTCCTTGTATGACCCGTAATACAGGCCGCGGAACATGTGCACGTACACGGCAAGGAAGAACATCGAGGCGCCGCTGGCGTGCATGTTGCGGAGCAGCCAGCCGTAATTCACGTCGCGCACGATGCTCTCGACCGACCGGAAGGCGAGGTCCGCATGCGGCGTATAATGCATCGCCAGGATCACGCCGGTTAAGATCTGCAAACCGAGCATCATCGAAAGGATGGCGCCGAAGGTCCACCAATAGTTCAGGTTACGCGGCGTCGGATAGGCCACGAACGAGGAATGGACGAGACCAATAATCGGGAGACGCCGTTCGATCCATTTCAAGGCGGGATTGGTCGGCTGGTAGGTGGATGGTCCGCTCATGATGCGATCCTGAAGGAATTTAAGACGATGCGACGGCTTGAAGTCTCGGAAATTCTGGGGCCCGAGGCTCAGCCAATCTGGATTTTGCTATCGGAAACGAATTGGTAGGGCGGCACGGGCAGGTTGGCCGGCGCCGGCCCCTGGCGGATACGACCCGAGGCGTCGTATTGCGAGCCGTGGCACGGGCAGAAGAAGCCGTCGTAATTGCCTTCATGGGCGATCGGGATGCAGCCGAGATGGGTGCAGATACCGATCACGACGAGCCACTGGTCATGCCCGTCCTTGACCCGGGCCTGATCGGGTTGCGGATCGGGAAGGCTCGAGACGGGGACCTTGCGGACCTCTTCGATCTGCTTCTTGGTGCGGTGGCTGATGTAGATCGGCTTGCCCCGCCAGAACACCTTGATGTCCTGCCCTTCGGCGATCGGCGCCAGATCGACCTCGATCGGCGCACCGGCCGCAATCGTCGAGGCATCCGGATTCATCTGGGAAATGAAGGGCCAGAGCGTGGCCGCTCCCCCGACCGCGGCGGCGGCTCCCGTTGCAACAAAGAGGAAATCACGGCGTGTCGTATCCGCCGAAGACGCTGTCGTCACGATCCCAAACCCTTTCTCATCTGCAGCCGATGAACCCGCCCCAGCTAACCCATAGGCACGACCAGGAGAGGCTGCCGGCGCCCGCGACCCCCGCGGCGGCAGAAAGACCGCTTTTCCCTGCCAATCGAGGCGGAACAAGCAGTCCAGAATCGTTCTATTGGCACCCTTGTCCGACGAGCGCAAGCCCGCTATCGGCTCATCCGCGTGCAATGCACTAAATCCGCGCGGAGCGGCATTTTATTCAGTCATTACATGGGAACCCCAAGGATATTGCGAGGGCCGAGGCCAAATGCAGCTTGCACTTTTCCAACCCGACATCCCCCAGAACACCGGCACGATTCTTCGGCTCTGCGCGTGCCTGAATGTAGGCGCCCACATCATCGAGCCGGCCGGCTTTCCCGTGTCCGACCGGCACTTCCGCCGGGCGGGGATGGACTATCTCGACCATGTGATGCTTATGCGCCACGACTCGTGGTCAAAATTCGAGCAATGGCGTAACGAGAGGGGCCATCGGCTGGTCCTGTTCACGACCAAGGCGGCCGGCTCCTATCTGGACCATCGCTATGATGAGGCCGACATCCTGCTGTTCGGACGCGAATCCGCCGGCGTCCCCGACGAGGTCGCCACAGCCGCCGATGCGCGGCTGGTGATCCCGATCGAGCCGGACCTGCGCTCGCTCAACGTCGCGATGGCCGCCGCCATGGCGTTAGGTGAGGCGCTGCGGCAAACGAGGGCCGTGACCCAAGGAGATGTACGGTGAGCTACGCGGTCAAGGAGATCTTTCTCACCCTCCAAGGCGAAGGCGCACAGGCCGGGCGCGCCGCCGTATTCTGCCGATTCTCGGGCTGCAATCTCTGGAGCGGCCGCGAACAGGACCGCGCCACCGCGACGTGCCAGTTCTGCGACACGGATTTCGTCGGCACGGACGGCACGTTGGGTGGCCGCTACGCGTCGGCCGAAGAACTTGCCGACACCATCGCCGCGCAATGGGCGGGAACGGCGGCCAATCGCTTTACGGTCTTGACCGGCGGCGAGCCGTTGCTGCAGGTCGATGCCGCGCTGATCGAGGCGCTGCACGCGCGCGGCTTTGCCATCGGCATCGAAACCAACGGCACAATCGACCCGCCCGACGGCATGGACTGGGTTTGCGTCAGCCCGAAAGCCGGCTCGGAGTTGCGAATACGCCGCGGCCATGAGCTCAAGCTGGTTTATCCGCAAACGGCCGCGATGCCGGAGGCGTTCGCCGATCTTGAGTTTGAACGCTTTTCGTTGCAACCGATGGACGGGCCCGACGTGATCGAAAATACTGCGCGCGCGGTTGACTATTGCCTGCACCACCCGCAATGGCGGCTCAGCCTGCAGACGCACAAAACATTGGGTATCAGATAACTGGATTTTACGATGTGGGAATTGACGAAATCGTTCCGCTTCGAGGCTGCGCACGCGCTGCCGGGAACGACGTTTGGCGAGGCGAGCGAGGAAATCCACGGCCATTCGTTCCGGGCCGAGGTCACAGTGCGCGGCACGCCGGACCCCTTAACCGGGATGGTGCTCGATCTCGGCCTGCTCCAGCGTAGACTGGAGGACGTGCAAAAAATCCTCGACCACAAGATGCTCAACAAGGTCGAGGGTCTCGGGCCGCCGACGCTGGAGAACCTTTCGCGCTTCGTCTGGGAGCAGCTCGCGCACGCGGGACAGATCACGCGGGTGAGTATTCACCGCGACAGCTGCGGCGAAAGCTGCACTTATTACGGGCCGCAGGGGTAGTGTAAACGATCGTGACCCGCGCTCGCTAGGAACTTGTAGATGGACATGTCCGTGATCGAAGATCGCAAGACGCGCGCACGGACCTGGTTCGAGCGCTTGCGCGATGACATTTGCGCAAGCCTCGAAACGCTCGAAGACGACGCACCGGCTTCGCTCTATCCGGGCGAGCCCACGCGCTTCGTGCGTACCGCCTGGGATCGTACCGATCATACCGGGGCGCCCGGCGGCGGTGGCGTGATGAGCGTGATGCGCGGGCGGTTGTTTGAGAAGGTCGGCGTGCATTGCTCGACCGTGCACGGCGAATTCGCGCCCGAATTTCGCGGCCAGATTCCGGGCGCCGCCGAGGACCCGCATTTCTGGGCGTCGGGCATCTCGCTGATCGCACATCTGCGCAATCCGAACATCCCGGCGGTGCACATGAACACCCGCTTCGTCGTCACCACCAAGGCGTGGTTCGGCGGCGGCTCGGACCTCACGCCGGTGCTCGATCGAAGGCGAACCCAGGAAGACCCCGACACGGTGGATTTCCATGCCGCGATGCAGGCCGCCTGCGACGCTCACACGGCGGTTGCCAGTTACCCGAAATACAAAAGATGGTGCGACGAATATTTCTACCTGCCCCACCGCAAGGAGCCGCGCGGCGTCGGCGGCATCTTTTACGATTGGCATGACTCGGGAGATTGGGACGCCGACCTCGCCTTCACCCAGGAAGTCGGCCGCGCATTCTTGAAAATCTATCCCGAACTCGTTCGGCGCAATTTCAACACACCGTGGACCGCAGCGGACCGCGAAGAGCAGTTGATCCGGCGCGGACGTTACGTCGAGTTCAATCTGCTTTACGACCGCGGCACCATCTTCGGATTGAAGACCGGCGGCAATGTGGATTCCATCCTGTCGTCGATGCCGCCGGAAGTGAAGTGGCCGTAGGTTTCCGTCATTGCGAGCGAAGCGAAGCAATCCATCGCTGCCGCAAACGAAGATGTGGATTGCTTCGTCGCATACGCTCCTCGCAATGACGGCCCCGGAGGACCTACGGATTGCCCAACCTCGGCGGGCAGTTGGCGAAAGCCGCGCTTTCACCCCCTTCACGCGCGTGCTAGGTTTTCTGCCACAATAAAAACAAGGGGAGGATTTCGATGAAGATGACCATGCGCGGGAGCCATCTCGTCAAGACCACGATCGCGGCCGCTTTGCTCTCTGCAATGGCGCAGCCGAGCTTTGGAGAAGGTTTGAGGTACAAGCCAATCACGGTGAAGACGCCCGACGGCCTGACCATATCCGCGCAGGAGTGGGGCAACCCGGCCGGTCCGGAAATCCTCTTCATCCACGGCTTCTCACAGAGTCATCTGTCGTGGATGCGCCAGGTCGATAGCGACCTCGCCAAAGAATTTCGCATCGTCACTTACGATCTGCGGGGGCATGGTAATTCCGACAAGCCTCTGGAAGCCGCGCGCTACCGCGATTCCAAGGCTTGGGGCGACGAGGTGCAGGCCGTGATCGACGCCGCCGGGCTCAAGCACCCGGTGCTTGTCGGCTGGTCTTATGCCGGCCGGGTGATCTCCGATTATCTCGCCACACATGGTTCAGGCCAACTGGCCGGCATCAACTTCGTCGATGCCCCGATCAAGGCCGATCCCGCCCTCATCGGCGACAATCTCAAGAACCTGCCGCTGATGGCGTCAGAAGATCTCGTCACCAACATCACGGCGACGCGCACCTTCTTGCACGGCTGCTTCTCCAAGCAACCAAGCGCCGATGACTATGAGGCCATGCTCGCGTTCAACATGATGGTACTGCCCAAGGTGCGGGCCGGTCTTGCCGGCCGTCCGCTCGACGCCAGCGACTTGATGTCCAAACTGAAGCTGCCCGTGCTGGTGACCCACGGCGCGGAGGACCGCAACGCCAAGCTCGGTGCCGGCCAGTACACCGCCTCGATCATCCCGGGCGCCAAGCTCTCCATCTATGAGGGGATCGGTCATTCCCCGTTCTACGAGGACGCCCCGCGCTTCAATACCGAACTCGCCACCTTCGTGCGCGCTGCCGCCAAGACAAATTGAGGCTCTGCAAATTGATTGGCGCTGCAAACCGTTTGCCTGCGTGATCGGCTTTACGATGGCAGTTCATCTCATAGTTCGCCCGGTAACTGACGAATTCGTCGTTGCCGGGCTTGCGAAACGCAGATTCCTCTACTCTTTATTGGCCACCGCTTCGAGCATGAACAGTACGAGGAACTACTGCTCATCGTCTGCGTCCGCTGCGAATTACGTTGACAGCACGGGACTGCAATTACGGAATTCAAGCTACTCATCCGAGAGAATTTCGTGCGTAAGATTGTCAACCACGACGGGGCTGTCAAAGTACGTGACCGAAGGATCTGCACCGTACTTCTCCCGTACGAAAACCCTCCAGCTCTCGGTGTACATCGCATCAGCTTCAGCGCGGGAGTTCCAGAGATAGATTCCGCCGGCTGTGTTCCCGTCTTGCGACAAGACATAGCATTTACGAAAAAGGCCAGCTACGCCCTGATATTTCGGAGCTGTGCTCAGGAAAATGCTTCGTGCCTCTTCCCGTGTGATCGGCTTTAACAACTGAAACGTGGTGATGACGGTGATCATTGGAACTCTCCCTCCGTTGTGAAGTCCATTAGAGATCTCGCCCCTGTGCACGACACTCATCAATTCGCCTTTCAGCGCGGACATGCGATACTGGAGGGCAACCGGTGATGATTAATGCAACATCATCAGCCGCGACTTCCCCCACTGTCGGACCGTGCGGTCATCGAGCGGTCAGGGAAATTTACGTTTAGTAAGGTCCGGCGGCCGCGGATAAATTCCGAATTCCTTCAATTGACAGTCATCGAGATGCCTGAGCGTTGTCCAAGTCTGCTGATGTTCGCGCCATCTCTGAAACCGAAATGCGATGCCGCGCAGGGCCTCGCTGATCGAGAGCCCCATCATCACCTCACAATCGGCGATCAGAACGCGCTTTCCTTGAAACCGGCTCACCATGACGCACTCCCGATCAACGACGAGAAACCATCCTTGACAATATTGTCAAACTTGACGATAGTGTCAAGAATAAACCTATGGAATGAGCCGAATGGTGGGCGCGCGTCAGTTTGACGAGCAAGAGGTGATCGCGATCGCACTTGATGTGTTCTGGCGGAAGGGTCTCCACGACGCGACTATGCAGGACCTTGCCACGGCGACGGGCGTCCAGCGCGGCAGTCTTTACAACGCCTACGGTGACAAGGAAGCGATTTTCCTGCGTGCCTTCGACCAGTACGCCGGGCAATTCCTGGAAGCGGCCGGTAATGCGTTGGCCCAGGGCGGCGCTGCGGCCAGGCTCCAAAATTTATTCGACGTGATCATTGCGAATATGACAAGCGGTTCGCCTCCGCGGGGTTGCCTGACAACGCGCACCGCGCTCGATGCGGCTATTTCGAGCACAGCGGTGCGCCAGCGCGTGCAAAGTCTGCTCAGCCGACTTGAGCAGCTCATCGGCAAAGCAATTAGTTCCGCTCCCAACAAGTTGACAGCGATCGATGCAAATCGACTTGCTCGTGTCGTTGTAACCTTCACGAGAGGGCTTGCTGTGATGGAGCGCGCTGGATATGGCCGCAAGCAGCTTAAGGAAGCTGCAGCGACCTTCGTTGATGCCTTGGTTGGCGATGCCTGAGGGCGACGAACGGGCCAGATCGGACCTTGCCACCCCGTTACGATGACACCGTTACGGTGACAGTGCATTTATGACGGGTTGGACGAATCACATCAACTGCCGCACCGCTGCCGAGATCATCACCACACCACCCGCGATCACGGCAACATCAAGGATCGCGGTGTGAATATGGACCGGCATCCTTTCGACGAACCTTTTCGCCAAAAATGTCCCGGGCAGCGCCACGGCGCCGATCAGGAGTGCGAAGGCGAGCACTTGCGCGGTGACGATGCCCGCTAAGCCGAACACAGAGATCTTGATGACGCTGGTCGTGACCGAGATCACGGCGTCGGTCGCGATCACGGCCGCGCCTTCGAGGCCGGTTGCCATCAAGAGCGCCAACAAAATCACGCCCGAACCCGACGTGCCGCCGACCACGACGCCGTAACCCACCGCGCCGACGGCAAGTCCCCTGTCGCCAATTTTGAAGCCATGGCGTTTGAGCAAACGGCGCAGCGGCACGCTTGAGATCAGCATGGTGCCGATCACGAGCGCCGCGCCGGCATTGGTGAGAAGCGTATAGCCGTAAGCGCTGAGCGCGGTCGTGAGCGCCGCCGCCGCGATCACCACCAGCGCGCGGCGGCGATCGGCGTAACGCAGATAGGCGCCGACGCGGCTGAGGTTGGTGAAGATCGCCGAGATCGCGATGATCGGCACCACCGGCTCGGCGCCGATCAACGGCACCAGCACGAGCGGCATCAAGGCGCCGGTGCCGTAGCCGGCAAGACCGCCGACCACCGCCGCAAACAGCGCGACGCATGCAACGAGCAAAAGTTGCGCGAGCGAAATATCGGCGAAGCCAGCAAGGAGATTCACGGCCGGCCGTCGCGGGTGAGACGGGTAACGCTCTGGTTGGCGATGGCGTTCAACGCGGCTTCATCGAGCGGAAAATCCGCCGCGAGCCAGGCGTCTTCGGCCAACGCCAGCACTTGCCCGAGCGTCGGGCCTTCGGCAATTCCGCGCGCGATAAAATCGGCCGCCTTGAGCGGAAATTTCGGCGCGCTCCAGCGCTCGGGCAAAGTGGCAAGCACCCGCCACTCCGCGGCATTCGTCGTCTCGCCCGCCCGCGCCCAGGCCAGCATCAGCCGATCTCGATAGCGATCGACGCCGAGGCGATAGAGTCGCCGGCGCGCCCTCGCCTCGTCCATGCCCGCAAGCCGCCACCAGCGATGCCCCATGGAATCGAGCGCCTTGGTTTCGTTGTTGGTGAGCCGCAAACGCGAGGCAACCCGCCGCGCGTCCTCGGTCACGGCGACGGCGAGCGCGCTGAGCCGGCGAATGGGGTCCGGCGCAAGTCCAAGCAGACGCTCCACTGAGATCATCGCCGCAAAGGGGCCGATATACGCGACGCCGCCGACAATTTGTTGCAGCAACCCGCCGTCCGCCATCGCGACGACCGCGGCAAGCGCACCGTCCGCAACCATCAGCTTGAGCATTTCCATCCGCACGCGTTCGGCGGACAGCCTCGCAAGCCCCTCGCGCGCGGCAATGCAGGCGAGGTATCCCGCGCGATCGGGCTCACCCGCGCCGTAAGCGGCGTGAATGCGGAAAAACCTCAAGATGCGTAAGTAATCTTCCGCGATGCGTTTGTGCGGATCGCCGATGAAGCGCACGCGCTTGGCGGCGATATCCTCAAGTCCGCCGACGTGATCGTGCACGACGCCCTTGGCGTCGACCGAAAGGCCGTTGATGGTGAAATCGCGACGCTGCGCATCGGCCGCCCAGTCGCGACCGAACGCGACCTTCGCCTTGCGGCCGAACGTCTCGGCGTCCTCACGCAACGTGGTGACCTCAAACGGTTGCCCATCGACGACCAGCGTCACGGTGCCGTGCTCGATTCCGGTCGGTACGCATTTGATGCCGGCGGCCTTGGCGCGGCGGATCACTTCCTCCGGGACGGCCGTGGTCGCGATGTCGATGTCGCCGATCGGCACGTCGAGAAGCGCGTTGCGGACCGCGCCGCCGACCACGCGCGCTTCCTCAGCCTCGCCGTTGAGCAATTCAAGCACGCGGGCGAGGGAGCCGGATGTGAGCCAAAGCGCGTTATCGAGCACGCGCGGCTTGCTCATTTTTCCACTCCGGGTACGAACTTGCCGTTCTCGACATGGGCGGGGACGTAGGTCGAATTCGGCGGCGCGCCGGAAAAATGCGCGAGCAAGACGAAGCTGACGATCACGAGCAGCAGCGAGCCGATCGCCAATCTGGCGACGACATGCACCGGCCACGACGATTGCACCAACAATCCGGAGCGTGTTGCGATCAAGAACAACGCGTAGACCGCGAAGGGAATCAGGAAAATTCCGATTTCGGTAAAAGCAGGACGGATCATGGCAGGTAAATCCGCTCGTACAGCACGCGCAAAATCCCTGCGGTCGCACCCCAGATGTAACGTTCGGCGAACGGCATCGCGTAATACGAGCGTTCGATGCCGCGAAAATCCTTGCTGTGGATCTGATGATTTGCCGGGTCCATCAGGAACGAAAGCGGCACCTCGAACGCATCGTCCACTTCGGTGTGGTTGATGCGTAAGTCGAAACCCGGCCTCACCCGCGCCACCGTCGGCAGGATGCGAAATCCGAAAGAGCTGCCGTAGAGATCGAGATAGCCGATCGGATCGATAAACTCTTGGCCCAGACCGATCTCTTCCTCGGCCTCGCGCAACGCGGTCTGAAGCGGGGACGCGTCGGTCGCATCGATCTTGCCGCCCGGAAAAGAAATCTGGCCGGCGTGATCGTTGAGATGCGCCGCGCGCTGCGTCAACAGCACGGTCGGTTGCGGATGGTCCACGATCGGGATCAACACCGCCGCGGGACGGATCGGCTTTTCGCGCGCGAGGATTTCCAGCATGCGATCGGTGCCTTTATCCCCGGTCACCGGAATCACGCTTGGATCGGTGAGGCCTGCAGGGATTTCGAAGCGCAACCGCGCGCGGGCCCGATCGAAAAATTCCGCTGAGCCGACCGTGGCCTGATCCGTCTTCAACATCGGCTCGTTCAAAGCGCGCCCCTCATTTGCTCCGCATCCGCCATCGCAAAAAACGCACCCGACGATACGATTCCAAACATTGCACGTCCATCGACCACCCGCTCCTCGCCGATGTCAACCAGATCGTAGTAGATAGCCCGCGTGACCTTGGCCCAAAGCTCAGCGCGAACGTGAAGATACGGCGTGAGGCCGCCTTCGGCGGCCGCCTCGAACCGCAGTGGGTGAGCGGTGTCGCACTCCACCCAGTCGTCCACGTTGGTGCGGAAACGCAACCGCTGGCCTCGACCGTCGTTCTCTTTGAGCATCTCGACGGCGAGAAACGGCGCATCCTCGACGCGGATGCCGACCTTCTCGACCGGTGTGACGAGAAAGTGCTTGCCGTCCTCGCGCTTGAGAATCGTCGAAAACAGCCGGACCAGCGCGGGCCGCCCGATCGGCGTGCCCATGTAGAACCAGGTGCCGTCGCCGGCGATGCGCATGTCGAGATCGCCGCAGAACGGCGGATTCCACAAATGCACGGGTGGCAGCGCCCGACCGCCAGGGTTTGAATTCGCCGCGTCCCGGGCGGCAGCGGCGATTCCCTCAAGGTTTTGATTGCCTTCGAGGTCCCGATGGCCGGTCTGCCCTTGCTTCGCCATGGTTTGCCCTGAGCTTGATCGTCTCGATTGGCACGATTGGTGCTAGTCTTGGTACGCGTCTTCCGATGTGTCCTTGACGGGTTCCGTCCGTAATATGCCGGATCAAGTCGCCACATCGTGATGCCGTTGATACCCCGAAATGTCGATAAAGTGGGGATAGTTTAATTCAATGAATACATGGCCTTCGCATAGGTTTAGCATGGGATTCATGGCATGACGACGCCGTCAGTGACGTTTCAGGCAAGACGTTGCGGCCAAGGCGTTGGGTTCTAAGGAGCACGAAATGGCTGGCAACGACATGCCCGGAGTAAATAGCGTGGAAAAGCTCGAGGACGTGATCGTCCGCTCGGCCGAACAGGTCGCCGGTCAAATCCGTGCCGCGAGAGAGGCGATCTCGACCGTGATCTTCGGCCAGGACCGGGTGATCGAGAACACGCTCGTGACGATCCTATCCGGCGGTCATGCACTTCTGATCGGCGTGCCGGGTCTCGCCAAGACCAAGCTGGTCGACACGCTCGGCATTACGCTGGGGTTGGACGCCAAGCGCATCCAGTTCACGCCGGACCTGATGCCGTCGGATATTCTGGGCGCCGAGGTGCTCGACGAAAGCAGTACCGGGAAACGGTCGTTCCGTTTCATCTCCGGACCCGTGTTCGCCCAGCTTCTGATGGCCGACGAGATCAACCGCGCCAGCCCGCGCACCCAATCCGCACTGCTGCAGGCCATGCAGGAACAACACATCACGGTTGCCGGCGCGCGGCATGACCTGCCGAAGCCGTTTCATGTGCTCGCGACGCAAAACCCGCTCGAGCAGGAAGGCACCTATCCCTTGCCGGAAGCGCAGCTCGATCGCTTCCTGATGGAGATCGACGTCGATTATCCGGATCGCGACGCCGAGCGGCGCATCCTGTTCGAAACCACCGGCGCGGAGGAGACGCTCGCCAAGGCCGCGATGAATGCCGACGTCCTCATCACCGCGCAACGGCTGGTGCGGCGGTTGCCGGTCGGCGACTCCGTGGTGGAAGCGATCCTCTCGCTGGTGCGCTCCGCGCGTCCGGGCCCGGAAGGCGGCGAGGCCGGCAAGCTGATCGCCTGGGGACCGGGCCCGCGCGCGAGCCAGTCGCTGATGCTCGCGGTTCGCGCCCGCGCCCTGCTCGACGGCCGCCTGGCGCCCTCGATCGACGACGTGCTCGATTTGGCCGAGCCCGTGCTCAAGCACCGCATGGCGCTGACGTTTTCGGCCCGCGCCGAAGGCCGCACCATTCCCGATGTGATCCGGCAATTGAAGGCACGGATCGGTTGATGGCCGCAGAGACCAGGCACGCAACCAGGGAGATCACAGCAATCCGACGCGCCGATGGCGAAAGCCGAACGCTCGCCGCGTCGCTGCCGCGTCTCGTGCTTGAAGCCCGCCGCATCGCCGCCAACGTCATTCACGGCCTGCATGGGCGGCGACGCGCCGGCGCCGGCGAAAGCTTCTGGCAATACCGCCGTTTCGTTTCGGGTGAGCCGTCGCAAAGTGTCGATTGGCGACGTTCGGCGCGCGACGATCATCTTTACGTCCGCGAACAGGAATGGGAGGCCGCGCACACCGTGTGGCTGTGGCCGGACCGCTCGCCGTCGATGGCGTTCGCATCGAGACAGTCGCGCGACAGCAAGCTCGAACGAACTCTCATCGTCACGTTCGCGCTCGCCGAGCTTCTGGTCGCGGGCGGCGAGCGCGTCGGCATTCCCGGCCTGATGAGCCCGACCGCGAGCCGGAGCGTGATCGACAAGATGGCGCAAGCGATGCTGCACGACGACGCGGCGCGTCTCAGCCTGCCGCCGTCCTTCGTGCCCTCGGCGCTCGCCGAAATCGTGGTGTTGTCGGATTTCTGGTCGCCGATCGGCGAAATCAGGAAGATGCTCGCCGGATTGTCGGCCTCGGGCGCGCACGGCACGCTCGTGCAAATCGTCGATCCGGCCGAAGAGACTTTTCCCTATTCCGGCCGCATCGAATTCGTCGAACCGGAAGGCGGCAGCACGATCACCGCGGGACGCGCGGAAAAATGGGTCGGCGATTACGTCGCGCGCATCGCGCTTCACCGCGACGAAATTCGCGGCGAGACCAATAGGCTCGACTGGATATTCTCGACCCACACCACCAGCCGCTCGGCCGCCGAACTGCTTCTGTTTTTGCATTCGGGCATGATGACGAGCAAGGGGAGCGTGCGCACCGCGACCGTCAAAGTGGGGCGAAGCGCATGATCGCCGGCCTCCCGCTCACTTTCGCAGAACCGCTGTTGCTGCTCGGCCTGTTGAGCCTGCCCGTGCTGTGGTGGCTGTTGCGGGTGATGCCGCCGCGGCCGCGACGCGTCGAATTTCCGCCGACGCGGCTGTTGTTCGACATCGCGCCGAAAGAAGAGACGCCCTCAAGGACGCCATGGTGGTTGACGGCGTTGCGTCTGTTGGCCGCCGCACTCGTGATTTTGGCCGCCGCCGGACCGATCTGGAATCCGCAGACCGGCCTTGCCGGCTCCAACGCGCCGCTGGTGATCCTACTCGACGACGGCTGGAGCGCCGCCGCGAGTTGGGACACCAGGGTGAAGGCGGCGGACGAATTGATCGCGAACGCCGATAGCGACCGGCGCGGGGTTGCGCTGGTGCCATTATCGGAGCCCGCCCGCGACATCACGATGATGCCGGGCGGCACCGCGCGCGTGGCGCTGCGCCAGCTTTCACCCAAGCCCTATTCGATCGAACGGGTCGAGACCCTGCCCACGCTTGAGCGCTTTTTGAAAGCGACGGGCGACTGCGAGATCGCGTGGTTGTCGGACGGCGTCGATACCGGGCGCGGTGCGGAATTTCTCGACGGTTTGAGCAAGACGATCGGCGATCGCACCTTGACGGTGTTTGACGGCGGCACACCCTCCGCACTCGCCTTGGCGGCGGCCGAGAACGCCGCGGCGAAGATGACCGTGAAGGTTTTGCGCGCCGATGGCGGGGTTGCCGCCGGCATCGTGCGCGCCATCGACCAGAAAGGGTCGCCGATCGGCGAAGCGCATTATGCGTTTGCGCCGCGGGCGCGCGAGACCGAAGCCGCCTTCGATCTTCCGGTCGAGTTGCGCAACGACATCGCGCGGCTTGAAATAGCCGGCGAGCGTTCCGCCGGCGCGGTGCAGTTGCTCGACAAAAGATGGCGGCGCCGCGCGATCGGCATCGTCAGCGGCTCGACCAGCGATACCGCGCAACCGCTTTTGGCCTCGACATTCTATCTCACCCGCGCTTTGGCGCCGTTCGCCGATGTGCGGCTCGGCGAGCGTGGCGCGCCGCAACAAGCGATCGCGCAATTTCTCGACCAGAAGCTGCCGATGATCGTGCTCGCCGACGTCGGCACGCTGTCGCCGGAGATCCGCGAGCGTCTCAGCACCTGGATCAATCAAGGCGGGGTGCTGGTGCGTTTCGCCGGGCCACGTTTGGCGCAGGCGGACGACGACCTCGTGCCGGTGAAACTTCGCCGCGGCGGACGCAGCCTCGGCGGCAGTCTCACCTGGGAGAAGCCCCAGCACCTCGCCTCGTTCGCCGCCGACGGCCCGTTCGCGGGCCTTCCGGTGCCGAAGGACATCACCGTCAATCGCCAAGTGCTGGCCGAACCGGACGCGGCGCTGGCGACACGGAGCTGGGCCTCGTTGGAGGACGGAACCCCGCTGGTGACGGGCGAACATCGCAGCAAGGGCATGGTAAGCCTGTTTCACGTCAGCGCCGATATACGCTGGTCCGATTTGCCGCTCTCGGGGAGCTTCGTCGAGATGTTGCGAAAGATCGTCGATTTCTCCGGCTACACATCCGCTCCAGGTGCGGGCGTTGCCAGCGAGGCATCTGCGGAAACGGTGGCGCCGCTGCGCACGCTGGACGGCTTCGGCGCATTCGGGCCGCCGCCCTCGACCGCGAAGCCGCTGCCGGTCGACTTCCGGGATCGGGCGACCTCGGATCATCCGCCTGGATTCTACGGCCCGGCCGACGGTCCGGTCGCGGTGAATACGCTGGCGGCAGCGGACCGCATCGCGCCGCTCGAGACGTCGGCCTTGCGCGCGCGGCACGCCAGCTACACCAACGCCGAGCCGCAGGATTTACGCGGGATCTTGTTGTCGTCATCCCTGGTCTTGTTCCTGATCGACGCGATCGTCGTCGCGCTGCTCGGCGCCGGCATCGCCGCCTTGCTGAGACGACGCGCGGCCACCGCCGCGCTGGCGGTCGCGCTTCTTTTGTCCGCGCTCTTGGCCGCACCCTCGCCATCCCGTGCCGACGACGATTTCGCACTCAAGTCGGTCTCGCAAACGCGCCTCGCCTATGTCGTCACCGGCAATGCCGACGTGGATTCGATCGTCAAGGCGGGCCTCTCCGGCCTGACCTTGTTTCTCGCGCAACGCACGGCACTCGAAGCCGGCGATCCCGTCGGCGTCGATCCCGCGCGCGACGAATTGGCATTCTTTCCGCTGATCTACTGGCCGGTTCTGCCCGGCGCCTCGAAGCCGCCGCAAGACGCCATCAACCGGATCGACGCCTATATGAAACAAGGGGGTACGGTGCTGTTCGATACGCGCGACGCGGTCGAGGCACCCCCGGGGGATGCCAGCACGTCGCAGGGCATGCAGGCCTTGCGCGATATTCTTTCCTCGCTTGACGTTCCCGAGCTTGAACCGGTGCCGCGCGAACACGTGCTGACCAAGACGTTCTATCTGCTGCGCGACTTTCCCGGCCGCTTCACCACCGGCCAAACCTGGGTCGAGACATTGCCGCGCGATGACGACGAAGAAACCGCGTCGCGGCCGGCGCGAGGCGGCGACGGCGTCTCGCCGATTATCATCACCTCGAACGACCTTGCCGGCGCCTGGGCGATCCGCCCCGACGGCCAGCCGATGCTGCCGCTGACGCCCGGCGAGCCGCGGCAGCGCGAATTCGCCTTCCGCGCCGGCGTCAACATCGTGATGTATACGCTGACCGGCAACTACAAGGCCGACCAGGTGCATGCACCGGCGCTGATCGAACGGCTGGGACAATAGGAGCGCGATATGCAGTATGGCATCGCGTTTGCGCCGCTCGTTCCTTCCCTCGTGCTTTGGCTCGCGGTGATAGCCATCGTCGTGATCGCCGCATTGCTGTTGCTCGGGCGAGCGCGCGGCGCGCCGATACGTGTGACGGCGCTTGCGCTTATCGTGCTGGCGCTCGCCAATCCGTCATTCACGCGCGAGGAGCGCGAGCCGTTGTCGTCGGTCGCCGCCGTCGTGATCGACAAAAGCCCGAGTCAGAATTTCGGCGACCGCCGCCGCGAGACCGCGAAAGCCCAGGAAGCGCTGGTCGACAGCCTCAAAAAGATCGCTGGCCTGGAAGTGCGGGTGGTCGAGGCCGGTCAGGCCGATGGCGAAACCGACGGCACCAAATTGTTCAGCGCGCTGGCCTCGACGCTGTCGGACGTTCCCGTCGAGCGCGTCGCCGGCGCCTTCCTGATCACCGACGGGCGGGTGCACGACATTCCTGCGAATGCCGCAGCACTGGGATTTCAAGCCCCTGTGCATGCCCTTATCACCGGGCGCAAAGACGAGCGTGACCGGCGCATTGCGATTGCCGCCGCGCCGCGTTTCGGCATCGTCGGCCAAACCCAGACCATCACCTATCGGTTGGACGATCAAGGCGTGAGCGGCGAGCGCGCAAAAGTCGTGGTGCGCCGCGACGGCGAAGTGATCAACGAACGCACCATGTTGAGCGGTCAGACCGTCAGTGTCGATGTCGAGATCAAGCATGCCGGGCCGAATATCGTCGAGATCGAGGCTTCTCCGCTCGAAAACGAGCTGACGCTGGTCAATAACCGCGCAGTGGTTTCGATCGACGGGGTTCGCGACAAGTTGCGGGTGCTTTTGGTCTCGGGTGAGCCGCATTCCGGCGAACGCACCTGGCGCAACCTGTTGAAATCCGACGCCAGCGTCGATCTCGTGCATTTCACGATTTTGAGGCCGCCCGAAAAGCAGGACGGAACGCCGATCAACGAATTGTCGCTGATCGCGTTTCCGACGCGCGAATTGTTTCAGCAGAAGATCAACGAATTTCAATTGATCATTTTCGACCGCTACGCGCGCCAGGGCGTGCTGCCGATCGCCTATTTCGACAATATCGCACGCTACGTCCGCGCCGGCGGCGCAGTACTTGTGTCGGCCGGTCCCGATTACGCCTCGACCACGAGCATCTGGCGCACACCGCTGGATTCAGTGCTGCCGGCAGAGCCCGTCGGCGTCAGCGAGAAACCCTATTACGCGCATTTGAGCGACGTCGGCAAACGTCATCCGGTGACGCGCGGGCTGGAAGGTTCTAGCAGCGAGCCGCCGCATTGGAGCCGCTTCTTCCGCACCGTCGAGACGCGCAACGCGACGAGTCCGCCGGTCATGACCGCGGCCGACGGCAAACCGCTGCTCTTGCTGTCGCGATTCGGCGAAGGCCGCGTCGCGCTGCTGTTGTCCGACCACATCTGGCTGTGGGCCCGCGGCTACGAGGGTGGCGGACCGCATCTCGATCTCTTGCGACGAATGTCGCATTGGCTGATGAAGCAGCCCGACCTCGACGAAGAGGCGTTGCGTCTGCAAGCCCAAGGCCACGATCTGGTGGTGCTGCGCCAAACCATGGCGGACAACGTTGCGCCGGTAACCGTGACGTCACCGGGTGGCGCCAGCCGCGAACTGACGCTGAGCGCGAGCGACCCCGGCACGTGGCGCGCGGTCTTCCCGGCGAACGAGCTTGGCCTGTGGCAGGCGACCGACGGCACCCTGAAAGCCTTGATCAATGTCGGGCCGACCAACCCGAGAGAATTCTCGGAAGTGACGTCCACGACCGAGATGCTCAAACCGCTGGCGCTCGCCACCGGCGGCGATGCGCGCCGCATCGTCGATGGTTCGAACGTCGAGTTGCCGCGCATCGTGCCGGTACGGGCCTCGAGCGTATTCCGAGGCGAGGGGTGGATGGGCGTGAAAATGCGCGATGCCAGTGTCGTCAAAGGCGTCGGCGTGCTGCCCATGTTCGCCGGCTTGATCGGCCTGCTGCTGCTGCTCGGCGCCTTCGCAGCGACGTGGCTGCGCGAGGGACGCTGATAAGGGCCGTTGCGTGAATCACACACCGCGGCCAATTTCCCGATTGTTGGTCGCGACGCAGACCGACCACGGTTGACATCCTCCACCTGTTCCGGCGATGTTACATTATAACATCGGGCAAGCCGGACAGTTGGCCTCCCTCGATGTGGGGGCGGTCTGTCGGTATGAAGTGGGTTCGGTCGAACATCAAATATGGCTCGCGGCTCGCGCTGTTTGCGCTGGCGCTCCAATTTGCGCTGTCGTTCGGGCATTTTCACGCCGAGGCCGCGCAAGCGACGCCGGCTGTTCAATCGCTTCAGCAGGCTCCCTTCGACCATGAATCCGACCAGCCCTCGCGCGATCCTTGTGAGATCTGCGCCGTCATCGTCATGGCGAGCACGGTGTTGTCCGCAACGCCGCCGTCATTGGTGCTGCCGCAAGCCATCGACTTCTCATACTTGAGCACCGATGCCGGGTTCGTTCATCCGAACTCCGCCAGCGTCGCCTTTCAGCCTCGCGCTCCTCCGATCTCCTGACATCGATTTGATGTTGATCCGTTTCGGGATCGCCGCGCCGCGCGGCCGATCTCGGACGAATCGAAAATTGGGACATCGGGACTAAGGATATCGAGGCAATGCCGCTTTCAATAAAACGCACTCTTCTTCTCTCCACTTCAGCGTCACTGCTGCTCGGTCTAAGCGGCCCGGCGATCTCGCAAACCGCGCCGCCCGCCGACAGCGGCACCACCGTGCTTCCGCGGATCGAGGTCCCGGCGCCAAAACGCGCACAAACGCCGCGCCGCCCGAAAACACGCGTCACCTCCGGCCAACGCCACGAAACGCCCGCTGTATCCCCGCAGACCGAAGCACAAGTGGTTGCGGGCAAGAACGAGAAATTCGACGAGGCACGCCGCAACATCCTCGCCCCGATCGGCACCAGCCCCTATGAGTTGAGCCATCAGGCGATCGAAGCACTGCCGCAAGGCGCCAACACGACGCTCGACAAGGTGCTGTTGCAAACCCCGGGCGTCTCGCAGGATTCCGCGGCGAGCGGCGAACTGCATGTGCGCAACGAGCATGGCAACGTGCAGTTTCGCATCAACGGCATCCAGCTGCCCGACGGCGTCGGCGCCTTCGGGCAAATCCTCGACACCGGCATCGTCGGGAAACTTTCGCTGATCACCGGTGCGCTGCCGGCGCAATATGGCTTCCGCACCGCGGGTGTCGTCGACATCCAGACCAAAGCGGACGCCTTCAATAACAGCGGCAGCGTCAGTCTCCATGGCGGCAGCCACGGCACGATCACGCCGTCTTTCGAATACGGCGGCACCGTCGGGCAAACGCAATATTTCGCGTCCGGCCGCTTTTTCATGAGCAATCTCGGCATCGAAAATCCGACCTCGGCGAACGAGGCGATTCACGACCGCACGGCGCAGGAAAAGGGATTTCTCTATGTCTCGACCGTGCTCGATCCCACCAGCCGGTTGACATTCATGAGCGGATTTTCGAACGCGAACTATCAGATTCCGAACAACCCGGGACAGCCGTCCAACTTTACGGCCTTCGGCCTGTCCAACTTCGATACGGCACTGCTCAACGAACGGCAGGCCGAACTCAGCCAATTCAACGTCGTCGCCTATCAGAAATCGATCGAAGACGTCGATCTGCAGCTTTCCTATTTCAACCGCTACAATCAGCTGCACTTCAGGCCTGATCCGATCGGTGACGTAATTATCAATGGCGTGGCCTCCGACGTGTACCGCCAGAGCTACGTCAACGGCATCCAGGAGGACACCGCCTGGCGCGTCGGCTACGCCCACACCCTGCGCTTCGGGTTTACCGTCAGCGCGGAGCGCTCGCTGGTGACCAGCATCTCCACCGTGTTGCCGGTTGATGCCGATGGCAATCAAGTGGACATCAATGGCAATCCGATCGGTCCCCCATTCACCGTATTCGACTCCAGTTCCAAGACCGGCTGGCTGCTTGGCACTTATGTTCAGGACGAATGGAAAATCACCAATAACCTGACCTTGAATGCAGGCCTGCGCTTCGACCAGATGTTTCAATATGTCGACGCCAATCAGTTAAGCCCGCGCATTAGCCTGACCTGGAAGCCGTTCGACGCCACCACGTTCCACGCCGGCTACGCGAGAAACTTCACCCCGCCGCCGCAAGTGGTGGCTGCGCCGGTCAATCTCGCACTGGTGCAGGGCACAACCCAGCAGCCGGCTGTGCCGCGGAATGATCCGGTACAGCCGGAGCGGTCCCACGTGTTCGACGTCGGTGTGGTGCAGAAGGTTTTGCCGATACCCGGGCTCGAAGTCGGCGTCGATGCTTATTACAAAATCGCGCGCGATCTGCTCGACGACGGGCAATTCGGCGCCGCCTATGTGCTCAGCGGATTCAACTACGACCGGGGAAAGAACGTCGGCGTCGAATTATCGTCGACTTACACCAACGGGAATTTCCGGGCCTACGCTAATCTCGCTGCGGCGAAACAGATGGGCACCAATATCGTCTCGAACCAGTACCTGTTCGACCCGGACCGCCTCGCCTTCATTGCCAACAATTTCGTCTTCACCGACCACACGCAGCTTTTGACCGGCTCGGCCGGCGCTTCCTATCTCTGGAACGGCACGCGCTTTACTGCTTCGATGATTTACGGCAGCGGCTTGCGGTCCGGCTTCGCCAATACCGATCACGTACCGGCGTATACGCAGGTCAATCTCGGGGTATCGCACGAATACCTGATGCCGGGATGGACCAAGCCGACCACGTTGCGCTTCGACGTCGTGAACGTGTTCGACAAGATATACGAGATCAGGGACGGCTCGGGCATCGGCGTGTTTGCGCCGCAGTTCGGACCGCGACGTGGCTTCTTCGTTGGCGTCTCGCAAAAAATCTGAGGTGCCTCGCGCACCCGCTTCGTTAAATCCCGGATCGCCGCTGCGCGGCGTCCGGGGTACCGTGGACGCTATCGCGCCATGCTCCAATCCGGACGAATCGCTCCGGACACATTGGTGAATGCACCCTCGACGAGCTCCGCCACCAAAAGGCGGCTATAATCGACCGGTCCCGGCATGCTGGCCCGTCCCTTTGGAATGACCTTGAAGCCGACACGGCTGTAATAGGCCTCGTCGCCGACCAGCAGCACGAGGCGATGGCCCCTTGCCCTCGCCTCGTTCAACGCACGCTCCAACAGCGCCCGCCCGACGCCCCGGTCGCGAAACGGCGGTTCGACCGTCAGCGGGCCGAGCAACAAGGCCGGCATGTCGCCGATGCAGACGGGTAGTTGGCGCACCGAACCCACCAGCAACGTGCCGATCCAGGCCGTGAACGACAGATCGAACAGGTGATCGACGTGTTCGCGAAGCCGATAAGCGCTCAGCACGAAACGGCCGGGGCCGAACGTGCGCTCGTGCAGGCGCTCGATCGCCTGGGCGTCGTTTGGTGTTTCAGCCAATATTGAAAGAGAGAGGTCGCTCATGATGGACCGCGAGATAGCATCTGTCGGGGGCGCGGTCCATCGTCCCGCACCTGCGAAATTTCGATATCATGATCAGGCGCTCGCCGCCTGCGCAACAAGCTTGTCCTTCGCTGCTTCCGCCGAGAGCGTCAGCGAGGCAAACAGCAAACTCCACAACGAAAGCATTGCGATCGGAACCATATAATATGGCGTGAAGACGGGGTGGCTAAAGAAGAAGCCGACATTCACCAGAAGGTTTCCAGCCGTCACAAGCGCAACCTGCCTTATGGCGGCGCCCCGAAACCGACGTAACAGCAAAACGGTCCACGTACCCGCGAGCACAAGCAAGATGAATTGCAAATCTGTGACGTAGCTCCAGATGACGTCAGCGTTGAATTCGGGCGGCGCGACGTCGCCTGTGCCGTAAGTCGTCGAAAAGGGACTTCCCGCATTGATCGCGTTGGCGAGAAGCGTCGGCATGATCCCCACCAGAAACGCTCCCCCAAATATCGTACCGTCGAAGATCGCCTCCAACTTTCGGGACCGAAAAAACGCAACGAGAAAAAACAGGAAATAGCCCGCCGAGAGAAACAAATTCGCCAGCCTGAAATTGACGGCCAACCCAATGAGAAAGCCAAAAAGTATTGTCGGCAATGCGCGATCACGCCACAGCGTTTTCCCGAACAGACGGGGTGTCAGAAGGCCGGCCAATGCGCAGACCACCATCGTGGGAGCCATCGAGTAGCTCGCCTTGGTTGGATTGATCATCAGATAAACCGCCACATCCGCAAAGACTGCCGTCAGCAGGATCGAGAACGATATGTTCGCGCGGGCAATGGCAAGCAGGCCGACGCTAAAAATCACGATATTGGCGAAAACGAAGAGCGGAATGACCTGGTAGCCTGAAGGAAACAGCGCAAGAATGAAGCCGGTTCCGGGCGGATACTGTATAACCAGCTTGTTCGTCTCTGGCATCAGGACGTGACAGGGCGGTGTTGTCGGATCCTTCCAGATCAGCAGGTTTGTCTCTTTCATTTTAGCCGAAAGATATTGCTCATCCAGGGCTATATTTGTGTCCAACCCGCCAAACCCAAATTTCTGGAAGAGATGCGCCTGCCGTAAGTAGCAGAAATCATCGTTGACTCCCCGGGTTTCGGTCCAGCGGGAGATCGAAGAGACGTTGAGGGCAAGAATGACGAAGAGGACGAGACCGCTGAATATCTTCAAATATCGCTTCACGCTGCAGCCCCCGATGCTCACGCAAGAATTTTACACAATCGATCGTTGGTCGTGAAGCCCACGCCGTAACTTTGCGCATTGTGAAAACGCACACGATTTGTAGCGTCCAGGCACGTGCACCAGCGCCTGGTCAAGTTCTCACTTCGAACGCGGCGCAAGCGTCGCTCGCGGCCCCATTGATTCCGACGCTTATGCAATCGCTCTCGGGTCTGGCCAATGATTTCGAAAGAGGAATGAATTGGCTGTCACCCTCATTCTCCAACAACTTTATTCGCTGTTCTAAGCGATCAGCCAGGGCTGCCTTAGAATTCTCCGTCGCATGTGACCGCACCGAGATCGGATTTACCACGCCCAAAGCCCTCACATAATTCCAGATTGAAGTCAGCGCCTCGTAACTATCCGCATCATACGCTTCAAGAATGATTGGAACCCGGGGCGATTGCTTGGCACGGGTGACTAAAGCAGAAATCTCATTAAAGAAAATGTTGGTCTTCTCAATATTGACACTTACGGCACGAGGTAACGCCTCCGCCTGGAATCTAACAAACCTAGGTGCGTAAGTAACAAAAATGGCCAATGCCAGAAAAATCGAGATGTAATTCGTCGCGCGAGGATGGAGATAAGAACGCAGCTGATAAAAAACATAGCATATCAGCACATCGTAGGCGAAAGGAACGAACAGCAACGCGGGAAAATCATAGCGCGTTCGCAACGGCAACTCGCCCTGATACGCCACCTGCTGGGAAAAATATACGACCGCCATAAAGATGAAAATGACAACGATTACGCATGACGATCTCATCCAGTCTCGCAAATTTCGATTTGTCCGCTTCGCCCAATACCCAAAAAGAAGAATCGTAACCGCATAAGCAAGCGCAAGGCCATTGCCGAACAAAACCTTACTCAGCGCGCGTAACGCTATCCCCACCAATTGCCGCGTATCGATGGTCCTGGCGTAAAAATCCTCACCGACCACCAAAACCGATCTTTGAATCACCAAAACAACACCAGCGGCGTAAAGACAGATCACCAGCAAGAAGGAAATGGCCATCCAGATCGGAATACGCCGGGTGAAGCCGACAAATATAAGAGTCGCAACTGCCGCACCCGCGAGCGGAATGAACGTTTCCTTCGAACCGATTAGAAGAGCGGCCGCAAACGTGATCAGGGCGGCCGCCCATTTTCGTTTGCTCTCGTCCTTCGAATTGACCGTCGCATAAATGCCGAACAGCATGAATGCCAGCGCCAAAGTCCCATAGATTTCGGACGGACCGAGTCTTGCCCAGACGCCGCCCCAAAAGGGCAAAAACAGGATTGGAAGCAAAAGCGCGGCACCGAGCCAAATACGAACAAATTTGTTTAAGAGCCACCAGAGCGACGCAATGAACGTTGCGAACCAAAGCGTTCGCGCCAGATACCATAGATGGACATTGGCGCCCCAGATAACCGTCTCCAGCAACGTAAAGAAATAGTAGCTGGGACGGAATCGACCGTAGTCCAACTTACCGAGTTCGGTCTTTGTCAGAAGGGTATGAAAGAAGTCGCTTAACGGTAGACGTAAATCGACGCCTAAGAACGAAAATATGGCGTGGTCGTCGATGATGCCCCAATTCGCAGAGAGCACCTGCCGCCCAATAAAGCCAAAAGCGATTGCCGTAGATATCAAGAAAATAACGCCGGTCGAAATCCAACCGTCTTCTTTGATCGTGACCCTCATTCGATTTAACTCAAAAATTGATCCTGTGTTTTTCTCGCTAGACAATCATTGCGGAGATCGATCTCCATACTTTTCGATCAATGGCCACCGCCTCGCTTGACCTCGTCTATGATGAAGAGCGGCCGGTCTTTGGTGCTGAGATAAATCCGGCCGACATATTCGCCGATGATGCTCAGTACAATCAATTGAGACATCGAGACGAAAACGATCAGCAGAACCGTGCTCGTCCATCCAGGAACGGTATCGAGGAAGAGCCAAGCGTGAAGCGTAAAGGCTGCGATGCCGACCAATGCAACGAATAGGAAAAAAGCCAGCAATGCGGAAAACCGCAATAGCACCATCGAGTATCCAAGAAACGCGTCAACCGCGAAAGCAAACATCTTGGAGAAGGGATATTTCGTCGAGCCGGCAAGACGATTCTGCCTGTGATAGGGCAATGCAACCTGACGAAAGCCGACCCAGGCGATCATTCCTCGTATGAACCGATCCCGTTCCGGCATCTGCACAACGAGGTCCGAAACACGGCGCGTCATCAGCCGAAAGTCACCGGTATCGACCGGAATCGAAGTATGCGTTGCGCGCGCAAGCAATCTGTAAAACAGGCGCGCCGTCCATGATTTAAACCAGGTTTCGCCGGCGCGGCTTATTCGCCGGCCATAGACCACATCGGCCGAAGAAACGTTCATCGACTCGACAAAATCCCCGAGAAGTTCGGGAGGGTCCTGCAAATCGGCGTCGAGCACGAAAACGAGACGACCACGGACCGCAGATAATCCAGCGGTCAACGCAAGCTGGTGCCCGTGGTTGCGCGAAAGCCTGACCGCCACAAGTTGAGGCTGTTTCTCCAACTGAGCACGAATGCGATCCCAAGTTCCGTCAGTCGACCCGTCGTCGACCAGGATCAATTCGAAACTTGCACCAAAAACCGCTTCCGCGCTTTTGCAGCAACGCCGGACGAGCTCATCGATGCCTTCCTCTTCATTAAAGCATGGCACGACGATCGATAGCTGCGGTTGATCGGACGTCGTCGCCGAGACAAGGTCTCGCGGCGACGACGTCGCTGAGCTCTGCTGCAGGGGGTTCTTTAGCATTCTTGGACTGCTGACTTGCGAGGGTAACTGGAAGCGGATTGCGCCATTTCGAATGGTTACAAATTCTGAAGAGATACAGGACGATTTACCTGAAGAAGGTGTCGTCAAATCGGTAGACGGTCACCATAAAGGATGATGATTGGAGGGCAAGTTCGGCGACGGCGAGCTTCGCCACGTAAAGGCTTGGCTTGATATAGCCACTGGATTAGGTTGTGTCGACATCGGGGGAGTTCGCTATGACCGAAAAATCGACAACCCAAACAGCCGCTGAGGTTGCAAAACCGCTTACGCAGCTTGAGATCTTTTTCATAAAGCTGAGCGGCATCACCGTCGCGGCAATCATATTTTTTGTCTGCTCCGCGGTTGCTTTGCAGTCGTTGATCGAATCAAAAATCGAAGAAATGCCCTTTCTCAAGGGCGGTCGGGTTTTTTGGGAAGCGGTGGAAAAGAAGGTCGATGCCTTCGCCAATGGAAACGACCTTCCGCCCGAAAAGAAGGCCAAGATTATTGCCTCACTAAAGAAGATTTCCGACAGATACCGGCCTTATTTCGAAGCCGCCGGAGGGGCACCTCCGCCTCGTTGAGCATCCCTCCACACAAAGCCGGTTTCCCGCAGAATCCTTAAGGGAATACGCGGCATCTGCTAACGCCACGTCGCGATCGGCGCTTTGCCCTCGAGCACTTCGGAAATTCGAAGCCGGGTGCCCTCGGTGGTTTCCGGCGGCAGCGCGCTAGGCTCGAAAAAGCCGCAAGCCACGATCTCGTGGTTCGGCTCCGGAAGCCGATCCTGGCGAAAATGCCTGATCAGGTAGACCGCGACGTGGTCGCGCCGGGAGACGTGGCTGTTGAAGAAAATTCCATGCAGCACGGGATCGCCGAGGGGCTCGATCCGGGCCTCCTCGACCAACTCGCGCTTCAGCGCCTCGTGGAAGGTTTCGCCGACCTCGACGCCGCCGCCGGGCAAGTGCCAACCGGTGACATAACTGTGCTTGACCAGAAAGACCCGATTCTGCTCGTCCAGAACCACGGCGCGAACCCCAAGCGTCATGCCGCGGGCGAAGCGCCAATAGAGATGGAAGGCCCGCCGCAGCGCCGGTTCGAGCTTCACGCGTATGGACTGCGGGTTCATCGCCGCTGAAATACCTGACATTCGGACATCCCGTTGATCCTTGCGTCGCGACCGCGAGCTTGCCATTACATTCGTAGGGTAGGCAACAGAAGCGGGTGCATATGACGTCGACATTCAGGCTGGCCCATCTGTCGGACCCGCATCTGCCGCCGCTGCCTACAACTCGGCTTCGCGAACTCGCAGGCAAACGCGCGCTCGGCTATCTGAACTGGACGCGCAATCGGCACAAATTTCATCGGAGAGACGTGCTCGATACGCTGGTGTCGGACATCAAGACGCAAGCGCCGGACCACATCGCGGTCACCGGCGACATCGTCAACCTCGCGCTCGAAGCCGAATTCGCACCGGCGCGGGCGTGGCTGGAGGGTGTCGGCACGCCGGATCGCGTCACGGTGATCCCCGGCAATCACGACGCCTATGTTCGCGCTACCGAGCATCGCTTCGCGGAAGTTTTGGGGGATTATCTCAAGAACGATGGCGCGCCCGATAGCGGCGCCAAATTTCCCTCGCTGCGCCGACGCGGGCCGGTGGCGCTGATCGGCGTCTCCTCGGCGGTGCCGACGCCGCCCTTGATGGCGACGGGATGGCTCGGGCGCGAGCAGCTTGAGGCGCTCGAGCGCATGTTGACGAAGCTTTCCACGGAAACGACGTTTCGCGTGCTTTTGATTCATCACCCGCTGATCTCGGATGCACGTACCAAGCGGTTGACCGATTCGTCCGAGCTGCTCGCGCTGCTCCAACGCCACGGCGTGGAGTTGGTTTTGCATGGGCACGATCACGTGCATTCGCTCGTCTGGGTCGAGGGGCCGAATCGCGCGATCCCTGTGGTCGGGGTGCCGTCGGCGTCCGCGATCGCGCACGGCCGTCACCCAGCCGCGGCCTATAATCTGTTTTCGATCGCACGCGACGGCGAGACGTGGCGCTGCGAGCAGACGGTGCGGGGATTCAAAAATGGACCGCGCGTCGAGGAATTGCAGCGCGTCACGTTGTTTTAAGCGCGACGGTTGGTTTCAGGCTCACAGACTCCGCAAGCTTGCGAACAACGCCAGGCCGAACAGCGCGGCGGCGCCGAGGATAAATCCGAGTGCGAACATCCAGAATCCGCCGCGACGGGATTTTTCCACCGCAGCAGGCGCCGCCTCCAGCATCGGGGTGGCGACCAGCGCATGTTCGCGCTCGATCATGCGCCGCGCGATGTAATCGGTGACGGCGGTGACGATGGCTTCGACGTCGTGGGATTCGGCGAGCACGACGCGGCCGAAGCGGGTGTCCTGCACGAAACGATAGATGCGCTTGTCGCGCCCCATCACGACATGGGCAACCACATCGATCCACAACCGCGGCGTCTCGCCCTGGCTGATGCCGCGATCGAACAGATCGACGGAATCGGGAATTTGCGCGAACAACGGATCGAGCGCCTCGTTCAAAATTTCCAGCCGCGCCACTTCCGCATCTCGCAGATCGACCACGACGCCGGTGCGATCGGCCGCCTCGATCCGCGCCTGCCGCAGCGCATCGCGCAGCCGCATCGGACGCCCGTCGCTGATCGCGTGACTCCCGGTATTTTGTGCGTCTGACATCGCTGAACGGCCTCTGTACCTGTGGATCGGAACCTTCTTAACCTACCAGTAACCGTTCGGTCCGCAAAGGCCCTTGATTCCCAAAGACTTACGACCCGTGCCAAACCCCGCCGGGAAAAGAAACGCGAGCGGCCCCATCGATGGGGGCCGATGGAGCCGCTTTCGTCCTTGGACGTTTCTTCTCGCTCTGTCCTTGGACGTTTCTTCTTAAAGGTCGTCAAACCTGTCAGGCCACCGCGCGGTTGGGTTCCTCCACGATCGAAAACCGCACGGCACCGCGATAGCGGTTCTCTTCGGAGAGCGCACGCCACACCTCTTCGGCTTCCTGGCGGGTCTTGAACGGACCCCGCACCTGGGCCGAGCCTTCGACGAGCTTGTGGAAGTTCATCGAACCGAACTCACCGCCGATCACCCAGAAATTGCTGCCGTGCTTCATGATGGCCTCCTTGATTATTCCGCCGCTTGAACGTGGATCTTCGAAGGTCGCGCCTTGAACTGCGCGGCTTCGGTGGAGTCGTGCAACGCCGTGGTCGATGAGGTTCCGCCGGTGATCGTGGTCGAGACCAGATCGAAATAGCCGGTGCCGACTTCGCGCTGATGCCGCGTCGCCGAATAGCCGAACTTTTCGGACGCGAACTCCGCCTGCTGCAGCCGCGAGTACGCCGCCATGCCTTCGGTCTTGTAACCGCGCGCCAGCTCGAACATGCCGTGGTTGAGCGAGTGGAAACCCGCGAGCGTGACAAACTGGAACTTGTAACCCATCGCGCCGAGCTCGCGCTGGAATTTGGCGATGGTGACCCGGTTGATATTGGCCTCCCAGTTGAACGAGGGCGAGCAATTATACGCCAGCATCTTGCCGGGATAGACCTTGTGCACGGCCTCGGCGAATTGCCGCGCTTCCTTCAAATTCGGCGTCGAAGTCTCCCACCACAACAAGTCGGCATATTGCGCAAACGCGATGCCGCGCTTGATGCAATGGGCGAGACCCGTGCCGGGCTTCAAGCGAAAGAAACCTTCCGCGGTGCGCTCGCCGGTGATGAATTCGCGATCGCGCTCGTCGACGTCGGCGGTGATCAGCTTGGCGCTTTCCGCGTCGGTGCGCGCGAGTACAAAGGTGGGCGTGCCGCAGACGTCGGCGGCAAGCCGCGCCGCGATCAAATTGCGTTCATGCGCCGCGGTCGGGATCAGCACCTTGCCGCCCATATGGCCGCATTTCTTTTCCGACGCGAGCTGGTCCTCGAAGTGAACGCCGGCCGCGCCCGCCTCGATATAGGCCTTCATGATCTCGAACGAATTCAACGGCCCGCCGAAGCCGGCTTCCGCATCCGCCACGATCGGCACGAACCAGTCGATCTTGGCGCCGCCTTCGGAATGCTCGATCTGGTCGGCGCGCTGGAAGGTGCGGTTGATGCGGCGGCAAAGCTCCGGGCCGGCATTGGCCGGATAAAGGCTCTGATCCGGATACATCGCGCCCGCGGTGTTGGCGTCCGCGGCGACCTGCCAGCCCGAGAGATAGATCGCGGGCAAACCCGCGCGCGCCTGCTGCATCGCCTGATTGCCGGTGACGGCGCCGAGCGAAGGCACGAACGGCTCGTTTTTGAGCGACTCCCACAGCCGGTTGGCGCCCTTTTCCGCGAGCGTATAGGCGATCGGGACCGAGCCGCGCAGCCGCTCCACCTCGGCCGGAGAGTAAGGACGGCGGATACCATCGAAACGCCCGGCAGGCGCGGGGACCAGCTCTTCAAAGCTCTTCGTCATATCCATTCTCCAAATCGACATTCGTGACAAATCGTCACAAAGCGTGTGGGGAGAGCTAAACGCGAGATTTCATTGTTCGTATATATAGCTTGTATCCTAATGATGATATCATGTATCATATAAACTCTTCATATTTGTTACTTTGTCATTTTTGTCACAATTCGGAACCACAGCCGGCGAGGCCAGCATGGCGAATGAACCCGGAAAAAAGTTGTTTGTCGGCCCGCGTTTCCGGCGGATTCGCCAGCAATTGGGCCTGTCGCAAACCCAGATCGCCGAAGGCCTCGGCATCTCCCCGAGCTACGTCAATTTGATCGAGCGCAATCAGCGCCCGGTGACGGCGCAAATCCTGCTCCGGCTCGCCGAAACCTACGACCTCGATCTGCGCGACCTCGCCACCGCCGACGAGGACCGGTTTTTCGCCGAGCTCAACGAGATCTTTTCCGATCCGCTGTTTCGGCAGATCGATCTGCCCAAACAAGAGTTGCGCGACCTCGCCGAGCTTTGCCCCGGCGTCACCCACGCGCTGCAGCGGCTCTATGCGGCCTATACCGAAGCCCGCCGCGGCGAGACGCTGGTCGCGGCCCAAATGGCCGACCGCGACGAGACCACACGTTTTGAGGCCAACCCGATCGAGCGCGTGCGCGATCTGATCGAGGCCAACCGCAATTATTTCCCCGAGCTCGAACAATGGGCTGAAAATCTCCGCGACGAGTTGAACGTGCCATCGGAAGGGTTGTTCGCCGCGCTCGCGGGCCGACTTCGCGAAAAGCATTCGATCCTCACCCGCATCATGCCGGTCGATGTGATGCGCGAGACGCTTCGGCGCTTCGATCGCCATCGCCGGCAGCTTTTGATCTCCGAACTCGTCGATGGACCGGGCCGCATTTTTCAGCTCGCCTTTCAGGTCGGGCTCACCGAATGCGGCAGCACGCTCGACACGATCACCGCGCGCGCCGGCCCGCTCGACGACACGCCGCGGCGGCTCTATCGGATCACGCTTGCGAATTATTTCGCCGCCGCCGTGATGATGCCGTATCAGGCCTTCCACAGCGCCGCGGAATCTCTCAGCTACGACGTTCACGTGCTGGCGCAACGCTTCAACGCCGGATTCGAACAGGTTTGTCATCGCCTCACCACGCTGCAACGGCCGAACGCGCGCGGCATTCCGTTTTTCATGCTGCGCGTGGATAATGCGGGCAACGTCTCCAAGCGGTTTTCCTCCGGCACCTTTCCGTTCTCGAAATTCGGCGGCACCTGTCCGTTGTGGAATGTGCATTCGACCTTCGACACGCCCGACCGCCTGCTTCGCCAGGTGATCGAACTGCCCGACGGCACGCGGTATTTCTCGATCGCGCAGACCGTGCGTCGCCCGGTGGCGCCACATCCGCAAGCCCAACCGCGTTTCGCGATCGGGCTTGGTTGCGAAATCCGCCACGCCGCGCGGCTGGTTTATGCGAGCGGCATGGACCTCGAAAAGGCGGAAGGCACGCCGATCGGCGTCAACTGCCGCCTCTGCGAACGCGAAAACTGCAGCCAGCGCGCCGAGCCCCCGATCACGCGCAGTTTGATCCTCGACGAAAACACCCGCCGCCTGTCGTCGTTCGCGTTCAGTAATGCGCGGGAGGTGTGAGGGGTGAGGGACGTGTCCCGGACGCGGTGCAGCGCCTCTTAGCGATGCACCGCAGAGCCGGGATATTGGACCCCGGATCAGCAGCGCAGCATTCCATGCTGCGCAGCATCCGGGGCACGCATTCGATGTCCTCGCTCCAATCCCAAACACACCCCCGCCTTCTCGCGACGCGAAACGCCCGAGTCATGCCTAATATCGTTCGCCCAGAAAACAGAGGGCGCAGGGAAAGCCGGGTGCCCGTCGCACCCGCAGCCTCGCATGCAAAATGAAAAAGCATACGAGCGTAGTCACCACAGGTTCGCCGGAAAAACCCGGCCTTCCCTGCGCAATGGTTTTAACGGGTTCCTTCGCGCTCTCCTTGGTGACCGGGCTTGTTTGCCACCATCGCCAGCGGAAGATTTCTTCCGCCAACTTGACGCCAGCGTCGGGGCGTCAGGACCACACGACTTCGCCGTCCGCAAGGCTCGCGCTCTCGTCAGAAGCGCCACCCGCGTCCACCGCATCCCACCCCCCACGTTCGTGACGATCGCGAGCCGCCCCTCTTTTGGGGATGGGACCCTTTTGATCTACCGCTGCTTCTACCTATTCGCGAAGCGCAATATTTTTTGAAACAGGGCTGGACACGAATTTTTTGATTTGCCCGACGGGCTGCCTGTCGGAGTTTGATCGCCTGGCGATCGGATTGAATCCACCCACATCCTCACACCATCTTGCCGATGATCGTCTTCATCTCCGCGGCCGAGAACCCTCGCAACGTTTCGGTGCGGACGTTGCCGAGCGCGCCGAGGCTTAAGTTGAGCGTCATCGCGGAAGGCTCATCGGGAGATTCGACGATCGTCACGATGTCGTAGCGTCCGACCGTCCAGAAAATCTCCTTCACGGTCACGCCGACCGTCTTCGCCAATTGCTTGAAGGCATCTGCGCGCTTCGGCGACTCCTTCGCGTTGCGGATTCCTTGTTCGGTGAACTTCGCAAGTACAATATAAGTTACCATGGCATCCTCCCTATTGATTTGGGCACGAGGAAGCCCGACAGGTTCCCATGGCGGCACCACCGCGACATTGATCCATGTCATAGTTCTTGTAATAAGAAGGCCCCGCCCTCTTCATCTTTTGAGCCGGTGACATTGATGCTGACCCCTTTGTTTAGACTTTGCTTCGCGCTCGCAACGATCGCAACGTCTCTCGCACTTTCCGCCGCAGCCTCGGCTCAACTCATTCCACTCCCAGCCAAACCGGCCGCAACGCCATCCCCCCGCGCCGCCGCCTGCCACAACGGCGCGAGCTTCGAGAGCTTCCTTAGCCAGTTGAAACAACAGGCGGGCGCCGCCGGCGTGTCGTCCCACGCGCTGGCCGAGGCACAGCCCTACCTCGTTTACGACCAGAGCATCGTCAATCGCGATCGCGGGCAGCGCGTGTTCGGACAGGTGTTTTCGGAATTCGCCGGTCGGATGGCGGCGAATTACCGGATGCAGCAGGGGCAGGCACGGATCAAGACTTACGCAGTGGCGTTTGCGCGCGCGGAGAAGGAGTACGGCGTGCCGCCGGCGGTGATCGCGGCGTTCTGGGGGCTGGAGAGCGATTTCGGCGCCAATATGGGCAATCTGCCGACGCTGCGCTCGCTGGTCTCGCTCGCCTATGATTGCCGCCGCTCCGAGCGATTTGCCAACGAGACCGTCGCCGCGCTGCAGATCATCGAGCGTGGCGACCTCGCGCCCGCCGAGATGGTCGGCTCATGGGCCGGCGAACTCGGCCAGACGCAATTTTTGCCGACGCATTACTTCACCTATGCGGTGGATTACGACGGCGACGGCCGCCGCGATCTGTTGCGCAGCCCCGCCGACGTGATCGGTTCGACCGCGAACTATATCGCCACCGGCTTGAAATGGCGGCGCGGCGAACCTTGGCTGCAGGAAGTGCGCGTGCCGATTGCTGCGAACTTTCCCTGGGACCAAGCCGATCTCACCATCCAATTGCCGCGCGCGAAATGGGCGCAGCTTGGCATGACCTATGCCGACGGCCGCGCCTTGCCGAACGACAATCTTGCGGCGGCATTGCTGCTGCCGATGGGACGTACCGGACCGGCGTTTTTGGCTTACGCCAATTTCGCGGCTTACACCGAGTGGAATAACTCGCTGATCTATTCGACCACCGCGGCCTACCTCGCCACCCGCATCAGTGGCGCAGCCCCGATGCAACGGCCGACGGCGGCGGTGGCGCAACTGCCCCTCAACGAGTTGCGCGAGCTACAGCAATTGTTGGTGCGCGCCGGCTTCAACGTCGGCAAGGTCGACGGCGTGATGGGACAGCAAAGCCGAAGCGCGGTGAAGGCGATGCAGATCAAGTTCGGCTTGCCGGCGGATTCCTGGCCCACCGCCGAGTTGCTGGCGCGGATGCGTGGCGGCGTGCGAGGGCAGACGGCGGGAGCGGAGGCGGGGCGGTAGGCGGACACGCCGGAGTTCGTGTCGCCTCTCCCCGCTTGCGGGGAGAGGTCGGCGCGCGTAAGCGCCGGGTGAGGGGGATTATCCGCGAGTCGGGCCTGTGGAAAGCCCCCTCACCCCGACCCTCTCCCCGTAAACGGGGAGAGGGAGAAGTAGTCAACAACACGAAAGAGAGCCCCTCATGTCCTTCTACGACGCTTCCGTTCCTGCCTTCCTGCAAATTCTCAATAGCCTCACCAAGATTCTCACCAAGGCCGAAGCGCATTGCGCGGCGAAGAATATCGCGCCCGAGGTGCTGCTCGGCGCGCGGCTTTACCCGGATATGCTGCCGTTCTCGAGGCAAATCCAACTGGTGTGCGACTTCGCTGCCAAAGGCTGTGCACGGCTCTCGCATAGCGAGGTGCCGACCACGCCCGACACCGAAAAGACGTTTGAAGAGCTAAGGGCGCGGCTCGCCAAGACCATTGACTATCTGAAGGCGTTCAAGCCGGTGCAGTTCGAAGGCGCCGACAGCCTCGAAGTTACGTTCCCCGTCGGCCCCACCACCATGACGCTGAAGGGCCAGCAATTTCTCAACAATTTCGCTTTCGCCAACTTCTACTTCCACGCCGCGACCGCGCACGGCATCCTGCGCCACAACGGCGTGGAGATCGGGAAGCGGGATTTTCTGGGGGTGAGTTGAGTTACGTCGGGGAGAGGAAATGACTCGTCATGCCCGGCCTTGTGCCGGGCATCCACGTCTTAGCTGCATTTAAGCAAGAAAGACGTGGATGGCCGGGACGAAGCCCGGCCATGACGAATTCGCATCACCCCGATGATCTAATCTGCGCAAACCGAATAGCTCACGCCATTGCCTCGTGCGTAAAAACCCCCATCTGCATTTCTCCCGCAATTTTTCTGGATTCCCCAAAATGAGCAAGCCGACCAAACTTTTCGAATCCTATAAGCTTGGCCCGATCGCGCTTCCCAATCGCCTCGCGATGGCGCCGTTGACGCGCAATCGGGCGGTGGCGGGGCTGGTGCCAAGTCCGCTCGCGGTGGAATATTACGGACAACGCGCGTCCGCCGGCCTTTTGATCACCGAGGCCAGCCAGGTTTCGCAGCAAGGCCAGGGCTATCAGGACACGCCCGGCATCTATTCGAAAGAACAAGTCGCCGGCTGGCGCAAGGTGACCGAGCGCGTGCACGCGAAGGGCGGGCGCATCTTCATTCAGCTCTGGCATGTGGGGCGCATCTCGCACACCTCATTGCAGCCGAACAACGGCGCGCCGGTCGGGCCTTCCGCGGTTCGCGCCAAGGGCAAGACTTTCGTCAACAACACCTTCACCGACATTTCCGAGCCGCGCGCGCTGACGCTGGAAGAACTTCCCGGCATCATCGAGAGCTTCAAACGCGCCGCCGCGAACGCGCTTGCAGCGGGTTTCGACGGCGTCGAGATTCATGGCGCCAACGGCTATCTGTTGGATCAATTCGCCAAGGACGGCGCCAACAAGCGCACTGACGCCTATGGCGGATCGATCGAGAGCCGCGCGCGGCTGATGCTCGAGGTCTCAAAGGCCGTGGCAGTGGAAGCGGGCGCCGATCGCACCGGCATTCGCATTTCGCCGGTGACGCCGTCGAACGATATTTCGGACTCCAACCCGCAAGCCTTGTTCGACCACATCGTCGAGCGACTCAACGCCTTGAAGCTCGTCTACATCCACGTCGTCGAAGGCGCGACCGGTGGGGCACGCGACATCGCACCGTTCGATTATGCCTCGCTGCGTCAACGCTTCCACGGCGCCTATATCGCCAACAACGGCTATGATTTCGATCTCGCCAGCAAAGTGCTCGCGGCCAACCAAGCCGATCTCATCGCCTTCGGCAAACCGTTCATCTCAAATCCAGATCTCGTCGAGCGCCTGAAGCGCGGCGCGCCGCTCAACGAGCCGGACAAGACGACGTTCTACGGCGGTAGCGCCAAGGGCTACACGGATTATCCGGTGTTGGACGAAGCGCTCGACGCGGCGCAGTAGATCTATGCTCTCCCTCTCCCCGCTTGCGGGGAGAGGGTCGGGGTGAGGGGGACTCACGTCAGACTCGGACTCGCGGTGAGTCCCCCTCACCCGACGCGCTGGGCGCGTCGACCTCTCCCCGCAAGCGGGGCGAGGTGATCCCGCGCATCATCCCCAGATTCCGGGTTCGCTCGCTACGCTCCCGCCCCGGAATGACGGTTGATGCGCCTCTATCCACTCGTCGATCGCCGCGACCTCGCTTGCCGACAACCGCAATCCCAGCTTGGTTCGCCGCCACACGATGTCCTCGGCGGTGCGCGCCCATTCCGACGACATCAAATACCGCACCTCGGCTTCCGTCAAACTCGCACCGAACGACCGGCCGAGATCGGCAAAAGACTTCGAATCCCTAAGAATTTTTCCCGCGCTTGTGCCGTAGGCGTGGGCGAGACGGGTGGCGTGGGCCGCTTCCAGAAACGGAAAGCCGCGCATCAGCTCGGCGGCCAGCGCGGCGATCGCGGAGACGTCGAGATCGCCGCCGGGCAAAGGCGATGTGGCGGTCCAACCTTCGCGCGCCTTCGCGTTCGGCAAATAAGGTGCGAGCCGTTCGAGCGCTTCCTCGGCGAGGCGGCGATGGGTGGTGATCTTGCCGCCGAAAATCGACAGTAGTGGCGCGTCGCCGGGCGTATCGAGTTCGAACACGTAATCGCGGGTGGCGGCCTTGGCTTCGCTGGCGCCGTCGTCATACAGCGGGCGAACGCCGGAATAGGTCCACACGACATCTTTCGGCGTGACCGGTTTCGCCAGATATTCGCTGACCGACTCGCAGAGGTATTCGATCTCCTCGCTAGAGGCCTTCACCTTGGCCGGATCGCCATGGTAGTCGCGATCGGTGGTGCCGATCAACGTGAAATCGTCCTGGTACGGAATCACGAACACGATGCGTCCGTCGCTGTTCTGAAACATGTAGGCGCGGTCATGCGCATAGAGTTTTCGCACCACGATGTGCGAGCCCTGCACCAGACGCACCTTGGCTCTCGCCTTGACGCCGGCGCCCAAATGCAGCACGTCCTCGACCCACGGGCCGCCCGCATTGACCAGCGCGCGGGCGGCAATCGTCGAACGCTCGCCGCTTGACGTGTTCTCGACCGTGACCTGCCAGATTTCTTTCTCCTGCCGGACCTCGACCGCGCGCGAACGGGTGCGAATGTCGGCGCCGCGATCGGCCGCGTCGCGCGCGGTGAGCACCACAAGGCGCGCATCGTCGACGAAGCAATCGGAATATTCGAAGCCCTTTTTGTAGCGATTGGGAACGAGCGGCCGGCCGACCTCGTCGCATGTCAGATCGAGCGTGCGCGTTGGCGGCAACAGCTTTCGGCCGCCGATATGGTCGTAGAGAAACAGCCCCAGGCGCAACAGCCAGGCCGGACGCAAGCCATCATGATGCGGCAGCACGAATCGCAACGGCCGAATGAGGTGCGGCGCGATTTTCCAGAGGATTTCGCGCTCGATCAGCGCCTCACGCACCAGCCGAAATTCGTAATATTCGAGGTAACGCAGGCCGCCATGCACGAGCTTGGTCGACCAGGACGACGTCCCGCTCGCCAGATCGTTCATTTCGCACAAGAAGACGGACATACCCCGCCCGACGGCATCGCGCGCCACACCGCAGCCATTGATGCCGCCGCCGATGATCGCGAGATCGTATATCTCCTGCAAAGCCGCTTTCCCCCGGGGCCGTCGACCTGTTCGAACCGCCGCGCGCCATGGTGCGGCGGTTATGGCGTCCGGTCAACGAAAGAGAGCCGTCATTCCGGGGCGATGCGAAGCATCGAACCCGGAATGACGGAGTTACTCTCCAAGCAAGGGGTAACTTTACGCGACCAAATCCAGATCGCCATTCGCAAGCCTGATCGCGGCGCGCTCGGCTTCGCGGGCATTGCGAAAGACCTGCCCCTCCAGCGCGTTGAAGCGGTGCGAGGCCGCGAAAAAGCGGTAGCCGTCCGGATCGCGTACAACGATTCCCGCCGCTTTCGAACCGACTTCGATGATGTAGGTATCCGACATTCCGACAAGTCCTCACTTCCTCAGTCGGGGCTTACAACGGAGCGGACGAAGAAAAGTTCCTAGCAAAAAATTGCTGGGGCTCAGGGCTTTCCGAGCCGCATAGGGTGGGCAAAGCCAACGGGTCGCGCGAACGCGCGCCCGATGACAGGCTCCGCGTGCCCACCAACGTCTTCCGTAAAACGGTGGGCACGGCGCAAGTGCGCCTTTGCCCACCCTACAACCCGGATTGCCGGGACGAATCCCGACCATGACGGGAACACTCTCACGTGATGATCGCCGCCCCATCCGGCTTGATGGCTTGTGGATGGCCATCGTCATCGATCGAGACGTAGGTAAAATTGCCGTCGGTCACCAGGATCGAATGCAACTCCTTTCGGCGGAGCACCCAGGCCTCGAGATGCACCGTGATCGAGGTCTTGCCGATTCGGACCAGGTTGGCGTGCACGGACACCACGTCCCCGACGAAGACGGGCTTTCGAAAATTCATCGCCTCGATCGCGACCGTGACGGTGCGCGACTTCGCGACCTTGGAGGCGAAGATACCGCCGCCGATGTCCATCTGGCTGAGCAGCCAGCCGCCGAAAATATCGCCGTTTTGGTTGGTGTCGGCCGGCATCGCCAGCGTGCGGATCGACAGGTCGCCGCACGGCTCGGTCTCGGTGTTGAGCGGCGCGTGAACGGGTGGCGTGTCGGTCATGTTGGAAGGCCCCCACAAATCCGAATGGTCATTTGAAACTGTCCCAACCGGCATCCGGTGTAAAGCGCCCGCCGAACTTTGCCGCCAGCGCGCGCAAGGTCGCAACGACATCCTCGACCCCGCGGGTGCGTGCATAATTCAAGGGCCCGCCGCGGAACGGCGCATATCCGGTGCCGAAGATCATCGCGCCATCGACCATCTCCGCGTCGTCGACGATGCCCTCACGCAAGCACGCGACGCAGACGTTCGACATCGGCAGGATCAGTCGGTCGATCATTTCCGGCGTCGGCGCGGCGATGGCGGCGGAGCCAGAACCCTTGTCGGCCTTGCCGCCTTTCCACGCGTAGAATCCCCTGCCGCTCTTGCGGCCAAGATCGCCACTCGCGACTTTCTCGCGCAGCCATGCCGGTGTCGGCGGAAGCAAATCGCCGAATTTCGAACGAAGCATGTCGCCGACCGCCAGACAAATATCGAGGCCGACCTGATCGGCGAGTTCGATCGGCCCCATTGGCATGCCGAATTTCTCCGCGGCCGCGTCGATGGCGCGCTTGTCTAAACCCTCGCCCAGCATCACCATCGCCTCGAGCATGTAGGGCGTGAGCGCGCGGTTGACGAGAAAGCCGGGCGAACTCTTGACCGGCAGCGGCAGCCGGTCGATGGCGCCGACAAAGGCAAGCGCCGCTTTGTGCAGTTGCGCGTCGGTGCCATCATGGCTGACGACTTCGACGAGTTGGAGCCGAGACACCGGATTGAAGAAATGCAAGCCGATCAGCCGCTCCGGCGATTTCAAGGTGGTGCGCAAATCCTCCAGCGGAATGCTCGAGGTGTTGGTGGCGAGAATGGCACCTGCTTTCATTTGAGGCTCGAGCGCAGCATAAACCCTTTGCTTCAGTTCCAGCTTCTCCGGCACCGCCTCGAGGATGAGGTCCGCGTTGCGCACCCCTTCGCCGTCGAGATCGGGGATAAGCCGGTCGAGCGCATCGCGAATCTCGGTGCGCTGGCGCTTGATCTTGCCGAACAACTCGGACGCGCGCTTCACCGCGCCCGCGATCGGCTCCGGCTTCATGTCGGCGAGCGAGACCCGCAAGCCCTGACCGGCGCACCAGGCCGCGATGTCGCCGCCCATCGCGCCGGCGCCGATGACGTGGACGTGATGGATGGCGTTGCCCGAGCCCGCAAGCTTCTTCATCTGCTCGCGCAGGAAGAACACCCGGATCAGGTTCTGCGCCGTCGGCGTCACCATCAGATTGGCAAACGAGGTCTTCTCGGCGGCCAGCATCGCCATTTTGTCGCCGCCGTGCCGTTCCCAAAGATCGATCAGCGCGTAGGGCGCGGGATAATGCTCCTGCGGCGCGGCCTTTGCCGCTTGGCTGCGCATGCGCGAAGCCAAGAAACCTCGGGCCGGAGCTGAGTTCAGGATCGTGTTGAGAAGACCGGGCTTGGCGCGTTTCAAGCGGCCGAACACCGCGTCCTTCACCGCGCCGCGAACATGACGCTCCTGGGTGAGCGCATCGACGAGGCCGAGCGATTTGGCGCGACGCGCGTCGATGATTTTGCCGGTCAACATCAGCGTCATCGCCTGCATCGGATTGACGCGTTGCGTGAGCCGCGCGGTGCCGCCGAGGCCGGGGTGCAACCCGAGCATCACTTCCGGAAAGCCAAAGCGCGCGCCGTCGATCGCAATCCGCGACTGGCAGGCGAGCGCGACCTCGAGGCCGCCGCCGAGGCAAAAGCCGTGGATCACCGCAACGGTCGGGGTTTTCAACGCTTCAAGCCGGTCGATCACCGCATGCGCGCGGCCGATCGCGGACTCGACAAGACGGGGATCGCTCGCGCCACGGAATTCATTGACGTCGGCGCCGGCGATGAAGCCGGATTTCTTCGCGGAGCGAATGACGAGTCCCGTCGGACGTTGATTTTCGAGGCTGCCGAGTATCACGTCGAGCTCTTCGATCACCTCGGCCGAAAGCGTGTTGGCGCTGGCGCCGTCGCGATCGAACAACAACCACGCAACGCCGTCATCGTCGTGGCTGAGCTTGAAATGACGATAGGGTGACGCCGCATCGAATTTCGGCCCGCGTTCGAGCACGCGGTCGCCGAGAACGTCCATGATCCGTGATTCCATGGTCACACCATCTCGATCAACATCGCACCGCCCTGCCCGCCGCCGATGCATTCGGTGGCGATGCCGCGCCTTGTGCCGAGCCGCTTCATTGCGTTCACAAGATGCAGCACGATCCGGTTGCCGCTGGTGCCGACGGGATGGCCGAGGCTGATCGCCCCGCCATCGACATTGAGTCTGGCGCGGTCGATTTCTCCTGCCGCGCCGTCTAACCTTAGAATCTCGCGGCAGAATTTTTCGTCGTTCCAGGCCGCAAGACAGCCCAACACCTGCGTCGCGAAGGCTTCGTTCAATTCCCAGGTCTCGATATCGCCGAGCGACAATTTGTTGCGCTTCAAAAGCTCGGTCGCCGACAGCACCGGACCCAAGCCCATGATGCTCGGATCGAGCGCCGACCATTGGCTGTCGAGGATCACGGCCTTCGGGGTCAGCCCATGTTTCTTGACCGCGTCTTCCGAAGCGAGGATGGTCCAACACGCGCCGTCGGTGATCTGCGAGGAATTGCCGGCCGTGACCTGTCCCCAGGGACGCTCGAACACCGGCTTCAACTTTGCGAGCGTCTCCGGCGTCGAGTCCGGCCGCACGCCGTCGTCGTGATCGTAGAACTTGCCGTCCCGCGCAAACGCGGTTTCGACCTCGCTTTTCAGCCAGCCTTCGGTTTGCGCTTTGGCGAGCCGCCGGTGGCTTTCGGTCGCATACGCGTCCGATTGCGCGCGGGTGATGCCGAACAAATGACCGATCACCTCGGCGGTTTGCCCCATATTGAGTTCAGTGATCGGATCGGTCAGGCCGCGCTCGAGGCCGATGATGGGCTTGAAATAAGCGGGGCGCGCTTTGGCGAGCGCTGCGAGCTTACCGAGAATTCCTTTGGCGCCGGCAAGCCCTGCGAACCAGCGCACGCCTTGCTGCGGCCACACCAGCGGGGCGTGGCTCAAGGCCTCAGAGCCGCCGGCCAAAATCAAATCCGAGGTGCCCTGCTGGATATAGCGATACGCGGTGTCGATCGATTGCATGCCGGAGCCGCAATTGATCTGCACCGTGAACGCCACCATGGATTCCCCCATGCCGAGCCGCAACGCGGCGACGCGGGCGGGGTTCATCTCGTCGGCAATCACGTTCACGCAGCCGAGGATCACCTGATCGAACGCATCCGCCGCGAAGGGTTGCCGTGCCAACAGCGGCCTTCCGCACTGCACGGCGAGATCGACCGGCGTGAACGGCCCCGGCCCGCTGCGGGCTTTGAGGAACGGCGTCCGGCTGCCGTCGACGATGAAAACCGGCCGCGCCATCAACTTGCCACCCTCGTTTCACCAAGCTCCTGGAAGAACTGATGCACGTCGGCAGGTTTTTTGTAGATCGGCGACAGAGCTTCGGGCGCGAAGTCATCGACCTCGATCACTTTTGCGACCGCCTGATGTGCCGCCGCGAGCTTGTCGCCTTCTCCTTCCGTGATGATGCCCTTCTTGACGGCATCTCGCCAATCGCGGACATGGGCGGCGCGCATGCGCTTGGCGATGTCTTCGGTGCCTGTAACCAAAAGGAACGCCCTCTCCAAGCGCGCCACGCCGCGGTCGTCATCGACATGCGACAAATCCGGCGTCAGGCGATCGCGCGCATCGGACGGCTCGAGCACAAGCTGCGCGCATCGATGAACGACGACGTCGGAAGGCCCGACCACCCGGGCGCCGAACGGCTGGATCAGGAATTTCAGCACGAATGCGACAAAACGATTGGGCAGGTTCGCCAGAATTTCCGCGAACCGATTTTCGATGGCACGGAATCCGCTTGCCATGCACCATTCAAGCGCGGCGAAATCTGCCACTTGCCGGCCTTCATCCTCCCAGCGCTTCAACGCGGCAGACAGCAAATAAAGCTCGGAGAGAATGTCGCCGAATCGCGCCGAGAGCATCTCCTTGCGCTTGAGCGCGCCGCCGAGCGTCAACAGCGCCATGTCGGCGCAAAGCGCGAAGTTCGCCGAGTAGCGCGAGAGCTGGCGATAGAACTTCGTGGCCGCGCCGGCATCGGGCGCGGGCGCGAACACCCCACCGCTCCAGCTCCGGCCCCAGGCGCGCAACATCGTCGTGAGGCTGTGACCAATATGTTTCCAGAACGCCTTGTCGAAGGCGTCCAAGCCTCTCGCGCGGTCCGCGTCGCCAAGCGCGTTCATCTCGTCGAGCAGATAAGGATGGGCACGAATCGCGCCCTGCCCGAACACGATCAAATTGCGGGTAAGAATGTTGGCGCCTTCGACCGTGATGCCGACCGGGACCGAGCGATAGAGGCTGCCGAGGTAATTCTGCGGACCGTCGATCACGGCCTTGCCGCCATGAATGTCCATCGCATCGTCGATCGCGATCCGCATCCGCTCGGTGGCGTGCAATTTCATGATCCCGGAAATCACGGCAGGGTGACAGCCTTGATTGAGCGCGGCGCAGGTCAGCCGCCGCGCCGCGTCGAGCAAATAGGCGGTGCCGGCGATGCGCGCCAGCGGCTCCTCGATACCTTCGAATTTTCCGATCGGCACATTGAACTGCTCGCGAATCCGCGCATACGCTCCCGTCGTGCGCGCCGCGAACGCCGCGCCCGCGGCCGACAGCGACGGCAGCGAGATGCCGCGCCCGGCGGCCAACGCCGTCATCAACATCTTCCAACCCTGGCCGAGCCGTTCTTGCCCGCCGATGATGTAATCGAGAGGGATGAACACGTCGCGGCCCCAGTTCGGGCCGTTCTGAAACACCTGCATCGAAGGCAAATGGCGGTGACCGATTTCGACGCCGGGCAGATGGGTCGGGATCAAGGCCACGGTGATGCCGAGGTCTTCTTTCTCACCCACAAGATGATCGGGGTCATAGGCCTTGAAGGCGAGGCCGAGCAGCGTCGAAACCGGGCCGAGCGTGATGTACCGCTTGTGCCAGTTGAGACGAAGGCCGAGCACGTCGCGGCCCTCGAAATTGCCCTTGCAGACGATACCGCTGTCGATCATCGAGGCGGCGTCGGAGCCCGCTTCCGGACTGGTCAAGCCGAAGCAGGGAATCTCGCGCCCATCGGCAAGGCGCGGCAGCCATCGCCTCTGTTGGTCTTCGGTGCCGAAGCGCATCAGGAGTTCGCCGGGCCCGAGCGAATTCGGCACCATCACGGTGACGGCGGCGGCCAGCGACCGCGACGAAATCTTGCGCACCACTTCCGAATGCGCGTAGGGCGAGAAACCAAGCCCGCCAAACTCCTTCGGGATGATCATGCCGAAGAATTTCTGGTTCTTGATGAAGTCCCAGACCTCGGCCGGTAGATCGCGCAATTCCCAATTGATCTTCCAGTCGTCGAGCATCTTGCAAAGCTCATCGACCGGGCCGTGAAGAAACGTCTGTTCTTCCGGTGTCAGCACCGCCAGCGGATAGCTAAGCAATTTCGACCAATCGGGATTGCCGGTGAAAAGGTCGGCGTCCCACCAGACGTCGCCGGCCTCCAGCGCCTCCCGCTCGGTGTCGGACATCTGCGGCAACACGCCACGCGCGAGGGTGAAAATTGGCTTGGTGATGAAGTCACGGCGAAAGCCATTTGCGCTAGAGACAGGGGAGCTCATGGCGATGTCCTCATGGTCGGAGTAACGACGCGATTCGGCGGTACTTAAGACGGTTCATTCTAGCGAAATGTGTGAGATTCGGGTGAACACTTCGCCACGAAAATGAAGCGAAATTGATGTGCCTATAACGGTGGAATGCCGCATCCGTTCCGAAAAGCGCTGTCGGATCTGTGCTTTGGAATCCGCAATGCGCGAACTAGGCTTTACCTGTCCCCGCTCGCGGGGGAGACGGGCGGCGACCAGTGCTTACTCTACTTCCGCTTTAGGGGTATAGCGGACGCGGTCGGACTGCTGTTGGCTCGACCCTGGTCGCGAATGACCCGAATGCGACATCGGTCAACATTTCATGTTGCCGTAGCGAAGCTGATTTCAGCCCCTATCAAAGCACTCGTTTGAACCGTATGATGCTTTCTCCTGAGCCTACAGCCTTGGGGGGGACCATGCGGCGGCGGGATTTTCTTAGCGGTCTTGGCAGCGCGGCAGCGTCCTGGCCGTTCGCCGCGCGCGCACAACAACAGCGATTGCCAGTAGTGGGATATCTTAGCTTTACCTCGCCAGACGAACGCCCGACGCTGATAGCTGCATTCCGCCAAGGTCTCGGAGAGGCGGGTTTTGTTGTCGGACAAAATGTGGCGATTGAATATCGTTCTGCGGACGGCAACTACGGGCGGCTACCGGTGCTCGCAGCGGAACTTGCAAAAATCCCCGTCGCGGTGATTGCGGCGACCGGCGGTGAGGCATCGGGTCGCGCGGCGAAGGCCGCGACCTCACAAATTCCCATAGTATTCACTTCCGGGTCCGATGCGGTGAAGGGAGGGCTTGTCGCATCGCTGAACCGCCCGGGCGGCAATGTCACAGGCGTCAGTTTGCTTAGCCACGAACTCGATTCCAAACGCTTACAGCTTTTGCAAGAGCTCGTTCCCCGCGCTTCGACTGTTGGAGTTCTCCTGAATACCAACAGTCCCGGACCTAACTTGCCGGAGATGAAGGCTGCGGCGGATTCGAACGGCCAACGACTGATTATCTTGGATGCTCAAACTGACGCGGACCTCGAAGCCACATTCGCGTCATTGCCGTCGCGGGCAGTAGATGCTCTGTTAGTTACCACCAATCCATTCTTCGAAGGACGGCGCGATCACATCGTGGCGCTGGCCATGCGAGCTACGGCACGAGCTTCACCGAATCCTACCGTCAGGCTGGCCTATATGTCGGCCGGGTTCTCAAGGGCGAGAAGCCTTCCGATTTGCCGGTAGTGCAAGCAACCAAGTTCGAACTCCTCGTTAACGCCAAGACGGCCAAGGCGCTGGGACTAGCCGTTCCGCCGTCAATCCTTGTCGCGGCGGACGAGGTGATCGAGTGAGCGCGTTCACTTCCGAAATTGGCACATCGCGACATTTCACTGCGCTGCAGAATTTAGTCGCTACCGGGGGCATAGCGGAAATTGAGCAAGTCGTACCAATCAAGCTGGCGCGGGTCTACGGCGTCACACCCGTGTTTTTATTTTGAGCCAAAGGGGCCGGGGAGGACTCAACTGGAGCGGCGATGCGTTCTAGAGCTGCCCTAGCCGCCCGCACGCCAGGGTGGTTCCACCGAAACTACCCGCCAGGCTCGATCGTTTGAGCCATCGCCCTCGAACCATGGATTAGCGGCGAAGCCCTCCGAAAGGGCATCGAGGAGCGATCGGACGGCGGGAACCATCCCGCGCCTTGATGGGAATACAGCATGCACAACACCCGACAGAGAGCTCAACGACGGCAGCAGCCGAACCAGTGCTCCGCTCGACAAGTCATCTCTGGCAAGCAATGCGGGCAGGCGTGCGACACCCACTCCGCGAAGCGCTGCGCGACGCACGCTGTAGAAGTCGTTGGCGCTCAGACGGGGGTTGTGAACCAGTTCGGCTGGTTTTGATTCAGCGTCGACAAAATGCCACGTATGCTCTCTCCCAAGTGTCCCCGTCGATAGCGTGGGCATTCGCGCGATGTCTGTGAGCACTTGGGGCTTTCCAAAGGCAGCTACGAGCGCGGGACTGCCGACCAGGATCATGTCCGACGAACCGAATGACCGCATCGCCAAGTCAGAATCCTCCAGCGGAGGCAACCGCACCCGAATCGCAATATCGATGCCCTCGTCAACGACGTCGATTCGCCGATTGGTCGCCTCGAGTGCGACCCGAACCTCGGGGTACGCGGCGAGATACCCCCCGATGATATCGGCGACGCCTCCTTGAAGCAGGCCGGTGGGGCAGCTGACCCGAACCAGTCCCCGCGGCGCAGACAGCGTTTGGTTGATCTCATCCCTTGCGGCATCAGCTTCGGCAATCAGCGCGACACAGTGGCGGTGGAGCGTCTTGCCCGCTTCGGTGAGCGAGAGTTTGCGCGTCGAGCGATTGAGCAGGCGCACGCCGAGTTCCCTCTCCAGTGACCCGATCCGACGGCTGAGCTTCGAGGTCTGCATGCCGAGCGCCTCGGCAGCAGCCGTATAGCTGCCGCAATCGACAACACTGACAAAGAAGTAGAGGTTGTTCAGGTCTTGGAAGGCGTCCATGGGCACGAGCCTCGCGGAGGGGGAGCTCATTATTCTATGTAGGGCAAAAGTCTTCTGCAAATGGGGGGCTAAACTAAGGTCTGTTGCAACACTAGCCTCTCCGGTCGTGGGCCTTTGGGGGCACCACAAGCACGATCCGGCGAGGTAAGAACGAATGCTGCAACTGCGAGCTCTGGTCACCCTGGGAGGCGCAAATAGTGACTGGCTCAAGGCCAGGCACCACTTCGCCGTCGATACCCAGGGCAACCACACGCACGCACAGCTCGGGAACCTCGTAGTCTGGAACGACGACGAGATAGCCCCGCACAGCGGCTTTCCGATGCACGGGCATCGCGACATGGAGATCGTCACGTACGTGCGCGAAGGCGTACTCCAACACGAAGACAGTTCGGGTGGTA
>WNFR01000058.1_pt1 | contig 97092 bp, 65 predicted proteins | sample 5400221 | NCBI WGS metagenome assembly WNFR01 (sample SAMN13153357, study PRJNA577476) | soil metagenome | isolation source: 40 cm soil under Madrone tree | place: USA:California | collected 2016-06-14
CACAACGGAGTAACTGCCGTGTTGCAAGTTTGCAACCCGATACCGGCCCTTAGCATCGGTCTTGCACCTTCCAACCTCATCGCGGGCAGCCGGAGGGGAGAACTGGACGAGGACCAGCGCCCCTGGAACTGGTGTCCCGCCAAGCGTGACTCTTCCAGCGATCGAGCTACTGCCTTCTGTCTGCGACCGTGGTTGAGGTTTTCCGAAAGTTAAGGACGATGGACCTGCAAGAGACAGGAACACCATCACGAGGGCGACACGGAGTCTCATAAGCGCGACCTCGCACGGGCAGCGACCGAGTGCGCGACTGGCACCCGGCCTCTGCCTTAGAAGTTGATCAATCGAATCGCACGATCCTCACTTCGATACAGCGGCAGTGTTCTCTCTCGGCCCGGCGTTCTTCACATACTTGTCCATCCAGTTGATCATCTCGGCCAGCGTGTGAAGCGTCGACTCGCGTCCGATGTATCCGTGAGGTTCGAACGGAAGCGTAACGTAGCGCACTGTAGCTCCGTGGCCTTTCAACGCCATGTAGAACCGCTCGGACTGGATTGGGAACGTGCCCGAGTTGTCGTCCGCCTCGCCGTGCATAAGGAGGATCGGCGCCTTGATCTTGTTTGCGTAATAGAACGGCGACATCTTGCCGTAGATCTCAGGCACTTCCCAGAAGGTGCGCCGCTCGCTCTGGAACCCAAAGGGCGTCAGGGTGCGATTGTACGCGCCGCTCCTCGCGATGCCGGCCCGAAACAGATCCGAATGCGCCAGGAGATTCGCCGTCATGAAGGCGCCGTAGCTGTGACCGCCGACGCCAATGCGGTCGCGGTCGGCGACGCCCATCTCGACAACCTTGTTGACCGCGGCCTCCGCGCTGGCAACGAGTTGCTCGACGTAGGTGTCATTCGCCGTCTCGCCCGGTCCCACGATCGGCATGGTCGGGTTGTCAAGGATCGCGTAGCCCTGAGTCAGGAGAAACAAGTGGGATATCCCAGTAACCCGAGTGAAGCGATACGGCGACCCCGAAACCTGGCTGGCGGTGTCCGTGTCGGTGAACTCACGCGGGTAAGCCCACATGACCAGCGGCAACCGTTCGCCCTTCTTGTAGCCGGGCGGCAGGTACAGCGTGGCCGACAGCTTCACGCCGTCCTTTCTTTCGTAAGTGATGAATTGTTTCTCGACTCCGGCGAGTTGCGGCGCCGGATCCTTGAACTGCGTAATCGCGCGTTTCGTTCCGGCGGCGAGATCGCGTATGTAGTAGTTTGGCGGATCCGTCGACGTCTCATACTCCGTGAGAATCGTCTTCGCGTCGTCATCGAGCGGCGCGATGATCGTCTCGTAAGTCTTCTCGGCGCACCGGAAGAGCCGCTCGGTTTTGAGAGACTTCAGGTTCAATCTATCGAGAAACGGCCGGTCGCCATCGGGCGATGAGCCCGTTCCCGCGAGAAGAATGTTGTCCCCATTTTGCAGAATCATGCCGCCGCCACCGAAGCCGCCGCCGAAACCACCTCGCCCACCACCTCCACCGCCGCCGTCCCTCTTCACTACGGGGTTGCCGGGATTGGTGTACGCGTCCTGCTGCCTGCGGTCCCAGAGCTTGCGCGGTTCGGCGCCAGCTTCGAGAATCCACGTCCGCGTCCGGCGCGTCGCGCGGTCAGATTCGCTCAGCAGCGCGATGCCCTGTTCGGTGTAGGAAATGCCGCTGAAGCGCCCTTCGGTCTTAGCAACCTCGACAGGCGCGCTCGCAAATGGCGCCGCGAGGGCCAGGACCTTGTCGCGGAACGGCACTTTGTTTTTCAGATCCCCGCCGTCGAGTGCCTCCGCCCACGTGACAGTCGCCGGTTGATCCGGGCGCCAGCGAACGGTGCGCGGTCCGGCCTCAACGCCGTTGATTGGCGTCCCTTCACTAGATGGAAGGTCGGCGATCTTCTTTGAAACTTCGCCGCGACGCGTCCATATCTCGACCTCTTTGGGGAAGCCGTTCATCGGCACGAGGTGCGAGAACGGCCGCTTGATTCGCGACACGAGAATGTACTCGCCATTCGGCGACGGAGTGACGTTTTCGAGGATCCCCGGCCGCCCGACTAACGTCTTCCGGCCCGTTGCGACATCGATGGTCGCGAGCTGGCTCGTGAAGTAGTACTCGAAGAGGTCCTCGTCGTGATTGGTCTTGATCATGTCCTCGAAGGTAGGGGTCGGCGCCGCCTTGCCGTGATTCTCCTGAATGTTGGGGCCCGTTGGCACGGCCGCCTCGACCGGCGCTGGTCCGCGACCTGACGGCACGAGTTGAACCAGTATCGTGACTCCGTCCTTGAGCCAATCAACGGGATCGCCGCCGGTTGCGTTCAATCGATCGGTCCCGCTTACGAGCCGCGCCTGGCCTGTCGCAGTATCGGCAACCCATAGCTCGATGCCGTTCTCCTTGGTATTCGTAAACGAGAGCCGCCTGGCGTCAGGCGAGAACTTAACGCCGCCTATGTTCGCGTTAGGCGGCACATTGACTTTCTTTTCCGTCCCGTCGGCGATCGATTTCAAGGTAATGGCGATGACGCTGCCGCCGCGTTGCTGGGGCCCGTTGGTCTTCGGGTTGATGCGGGCGCCGGCGATTCGGTAAATCGGCTGGGCCAGCTCGGCAATCGTAGGCAAGCTACGCCGATTGAGCAGCACGACCGTACGATGATCGGGTGAGACGATCACGCTCGGCGTAGGCGGCGCGTCCAGAATGTCCACTATGACCTTGGGCGGCTTCAGGTAGCCCGATGTGGTCGCGGGTTGATGCGTCTGCGCGTACACGAACGCCGACGCGGCCAGCACGAGCGCGGTTGTAAAGGCGAACGCTCTGAATCTCATTGCGAACCTCCTGCTTTTCCACTGAGTGTTGAGTTTGGTGAGAGCCGTTATTGTATCAGGAGACGAAATGGCGGGCTATCGAAATAGGATACATAATTCCGCGCCGGTCAGGCGCCCACTTAGGTTCCGGGCGGATCTAATCGATGATCATTCCGTCGCGTCGTTATCTCTGAGCCACGCAAGAGTCGAACTAAAGGAAACGGGACAGATGTCCTCCCTTAAACTTTTATTGCATAGTTATGCACATTTATTTCGTCCCTACCAATAGAGGCAATCCAACGTGGTCGCCGGGCCTGTCTCCTCAAAATCGGTTTACCTCTCGCCAGTGAGATGGCCGGCCCGGTTCACGAAAAGGGCGGGCTAGCACATTCAACGAAAATCAGTGTTTGGTAGTTGGGGAAGAGAATTGAATGCACGTTGCCCTTGAAGTGCTGCTCGCCTGAACCATTCTCTAAAACCGTGGGGGGTATCAACGCGCGGGCAAATGCCTTGTCCGACCAACCGCAAGAAGGAGAGAATAGTGAAATCCAAAGAGAACCCCAAAAGCAAAGCAACAGAGAAACAGTCCGATAAGTCGACAAGCTGGTGCGCTTCATCCTGAGTGCAGCCCCCAAAAGCAAAGCAACAGAGAAACAGTCCGATAAGGCCTACAAGGCAGCGGATCCGGCGCAGAAGTTCACACGCGAACGCGCCCAGTTCCGGGCCCTGATCGTGGCCAACCCAAACTATTTCGGAAACCTGAAGGGGAGCCCATTCAAACCGGTGCTCAACATTCAGGGTAACACCTTTTACGAAGAGATCGGCTGCGTTGGCTTCCAGCCGCAATTCAACCGCCTTGAAGCGGTCGTCTTCGTGAAACAGCCCTCGGGGTACGGGGGCGACATCTGCTCCGACGGCACGCGGGAGTACGTCCGCTTCTACCTTTCGCTCGACAACGGGGCGACCTGGCTGGATCAGGGCCTTACAAGCTTCGTCACCTACGACATCCCCGCCGACCAGCGCCTGGAGTACGCGGTTACGCTCCCGATCAAACCGCCAAGGAAGTTTGTTTCAACTCGAATCAGGCGCTCGTGCGGGCCATCCTCTCGTGGAATACCCCGCCGCCGCCAAACCAGCCGAACCACATTCCGGTGTGGGGCAACGTTCACAACACGCATATCCAGATCGAGCCGCTGCGGCTGTTCAAGATTGTCGACCTGTTCAATGAAGTGAAGTTCAAGACTCCGCCGCAGTTGGAGGCGGTGTTGGATCTGGAGCAGACCCTCGAGACCGCCCCGCCCAAGGCGCTGAATGTCACTGAACTTCAGGCGCTGTACAAAGGGAAGGACGTAGAGCCCCATCGCTTCGCCCTGGCCGAGGTGCAGAAACTCATCAGCAGCCCGGCGGCTAACGTCTCGCTAATGTCACCCGATTTCACCGGGATTCTGCCGGGGATCGACCTGGGATCAATCGTCGGCAAGCTGTTCCCGGTGGACGGCGACACACGCTACGAAGAGCTGGAATGCGTCGGCTACGATCCGAACAATAGCACGCTGGTCGGAACAATTCGTGTGAAGCTACCCAACGGCTACAGCGGCGGTCTCTGCACGAGCGGCAGCAAGGAGTTCGTAACATTCTGGGCCGATCTCAATAACAATGGTACGTTCGAAACCTGTCTCGGCACTACATCGGTGACGGTCTACGACGTCCCGAACATCCCGAAAGAGGGCCTGGAATAGGCAGTTTTCCTGCCCGTGAATTTTGACGCGCTGCGCCAGCCGTGCCGAGACGGCGCGAAGCTGGTGCGGATCCGCGCCATCCTTTCCTGGCAGGTCGCACCGCCTTGCAACAACCCGAACTACAAGCCTGTCTGGGGCAATCGCGAGGAGACGTTGATTCACATCCCGCGAGGTCGCCGGGTCGAAGGCACAGTGCCGTTCCTGAGCGCGGTCGGGAACATCCCTGAATCGGAGATTGACGGCGCCGGCCTGGCGCAGAACGCCGTCGCGCTTCAAACCGGAGCCGCCTTCGACGACGCTCCATTCGGCGGGCGGATCACGATCGCGGGGCACATCTCGAACCCGTCGCCCGGCTTGAAGTATCGCATCATGCGCAAGACGCACGGCGCGCCCGATATTTCCTATGTCCCGATGACTCTGGAGCCCGATCCGCTCGTGCTGACGCTCAACACGTTCGACGGACTCAACTGGCATCAGAACACGAACTATCAGGTTCATGCCGACGGGCAGGGCTACTACCCCTTCGAGGATTACTCGTCGAATCATTCGATCGAGAATCAACTGATGATGGTGTGGCATTCCACGCCGGCGGAGGACGGACACACTTACGACCTGCGGATCGATCTGAGTGTGGATGGAATCCCGGCGCACGACCTGCACAGCAACGTAGTCAGCGTGCTGGTGGATAACACGGCCCCAACGGCGCTGCTCGACATTGATCTGCCGGCGGGCGGCGTGGATGACTGTGCCGACTACGACCTGGGCGCGACGATCACCGGTCACTATACCGCGACAGACATACACTTCAATTCATTCTCGTTCGTGATCCGTCCGGGCGGCCCGGCGAACGGCAACCTGCCTGATCCGCCCGCCGGTTCGAGGGGAGTGATCCCGGCTCCAGGACTCTCGTTGATCGCCGATCCTGGGATCGCCGGCGGAGTATACAGTCTGAACACGAACGGCGCTCACGGCCATCCGGCGATGCGCGCCTGCGGTTACTCACTCACCTTGCAGGTGTGGGATCGGACTAACGTGAACAGCGGCCAGACCAATAACTACAATGAAGCTTCGGTGGGCTTTTGCCTGCGGCAGAAGAAAGGATAAGCTCGCTGTTCGGCAACTTGTCGCTGGGACGCCGCTGGCTCTTCAGGCGGTGTCCCAGCACTACTCCTATAATAAGAAACAAAGACTCACCAAGCAGTTCATGCCGCTGCCGATTAGCAGAAGCTGATCGAGGTCAATTCTTTACAAAGCAAAATCGCGGTGATAAGCTGCGCAACCGTTCATCAGATTCGCACCACTTGGAACAAACACATATGATCCTCGATCTGCTGGACAATGGCAGCCCATCACACATCGCAATCGCCGTGGCGAGTGGCGGGCCGGTTGTAACCTACGATCAGTTGCGACGGCAGGTAGAGTCGCTCGCCGCCAGGCTTAACCAGTTCGGGTTGGGTTGCGGAGACCGGATCGCGATGGCTTTACCGAACGGGCTCGAGACGATCGTTTCGTTCCTGGCGGCTTCGACAGCGGGCACTGCCGCGCCGCTCAATCCGGCCTACACGCTCGATGAGTTCAAGTTCTACCTCGCGGATACCGGAGCCCGCGCGTTGATCGTACCACCCACGGACAGCCATGAAGCGAGAGCCGCGGCGGGCGATCAGGTGCTGGTTATCGAAGCTGCCCTCGACGGCGATGGCCAGGTCCAATTGTCATCGGCGCAGAAGGCCGGCGCTCCCCGCATTCGTGATTATCCCAACCCTGATGATACCGCGTTGATCCTGCATACGAGTGGGACGACCAGCCGTCCCAAGCGCGTCCCGCTCTCGCATGCCAATCTGATGACCTCGGCGCGCAATGTGGCTGAGACCTACCAACTTACGGCCGACGATGTCTCCCTGTGCGTGATGCCGCTGTTTCACGTGCATGGCCTGGTCGCCTCAACATTCGGAACTCTGTTCACCGGCGGAACCGTCGTCGTGCCGCCGCGCTTCAACCCGCTGTCCTTCTGGTCTACGGTGCGAGACCATCGGGTCAGTTGGTATTCGGCCGTGCCGACGATTCATCAAGTGCTGTTGGCGAGAACCAAAGCGGGCGCCAGACCGTCGGGGGCTGAGCATTTGCGCTTTATCCGTTCGTGCAGCGCGGCGTTGCCGCCACAAATGATGGCTGACGTCGAGGAGAAGTTTGGCGTGCCGATGCTGGAAGCCTATGGGATGACCGAGGCCGCGCATCAGATGGCTTCGAACCCACTGCCACCGGGTCCGCGCAAGCCGGGTTCGGTTGGATACGGCACGGCGGTGAGCATCACGATTCTCAACAAGGCTGGCGATCTGCTGCCGGCGGGCGGGATAGGGGAGGTGGCGATCAAAGGGCCGAACGTCTTCAGCGGCTACGAAGGCAACGCTGAGGCTAATGCCGCATCATTTTCGAATGGCTGGTTTCGCACCGGCGATCAGGGCTACCTGGATCACGAAGGCTATTTGACGCTGGTTGGCCGCATCAAGGAGTTGATCAATCGCGGCGGCGAGAAGATTTCACCCCGCGAGATCGACGAAGCGCTGCTGAGTCATGCGGCGGTCGCCGAAGCGGTGTGCTTCGGGATCGCGGACCGGGTCTACGGCGAAGAGGTGGCAGCCGCAGTAGTTCTCAGCAGCTCGGCTACCGAAGCCGAGCTGATAGCTCATTGCCGCTTGTCGCTCGCGGATTTCAAATGCCCCAAGGTGATCTATATCGTCGAGGCGATCCCGCGCACGGCCACCGGCAAGCTTCAGCGCCGTAACGTCGCGTCGGAGATATCCAAGACTCCTCGTCCGTAGCTCGCATCTGATGAAGACGTTCTCACGCCGCATGCTCATATTCCCTGCAACCGAGGCGGAATCGCGATGAAATTTGCAATAGTCGGCGCCGGGGCAATCGGGGCCTTCGCCGGCGCGATGGTGGCGAAATCCGGTGAGAACGTCACGCTGATCGCCCGTGGAGCGCATCTGCGCGCGATGCAGGAGCGCGGCGTTCGGGTGCGCGGCCCGCTCGGAGAGTTCGAGGCTCGGGTCGCGGCCACCGACGACCCGGCGGCGGTCGGTCCAGTTGATGTGGTTCTGCTTACACTCAAGGCGCACAGCCTGACTGAGATGGCCCCGCGCCTCGCGCCGCTCATCGGGCCCGAGACGTTTGTGGTGAGCGCGCAGAACGGAATCCCGTGGTGGTACTTCTATCGCCACGGCGGCGAGTGGGAAGGGACGCACCTCGAGACTGTCGATCCCGGTGAAGTGATCGGCAGGAGCATCGATCCGTCGCGCGTGATCGGCTGCGTCGTCTACCCTTCGACAATCATCATCGAGCCGGGAGTCATCGAGCACATCGAGGGGACGCGCTTCGCCATCGGGGAGCCTGATGGGTCGAAGAGCGAACGCTGCCGGCGTCTCGCCGCCGCTTTCATCAACGCCGGTCTCCGGTGCCCGATCCGCACCGATATCCGGCACGACATCTGGGTGAAGCTGATGGGCAGCGTGGCCTTCAACCCGATCAGCGCGCTCAGTCGCGCGACGCTCGCCGAAATGGTCCAATGCACCGAGACGAGAGAGCTGGCCACTGCGATCATGACTGAAGCCGAGGCTGTGGCTCGAAGACTCGGCATCGATATGGGAATCTCCATTTCACAGCGGCTCGATGGAGCAGAGAAGGTTGGTCATCACAGGACCTCGATGCTTCAGGACGTTGAGACCGGACGGCCGCCGGAACTGGAGTCGATTGTGGGAGCGGTGGTGGAACTGGGGAACAAGATGGGACTGGCTCTGCCTTGCACCAGAGCGGTTTATGCATGCGTAAAGTTGCTGGCACGGAGTGGAAGAGATAGGTAGCTTTTATTTTCCATTTGTCATTTTCCATTTGTCATTTTTGATTCTTCACCGTCAATGCGGCTCGCAGAAGTCCACTGAACGTGGCAAATGAAAAATGACAAATGGAAAATGGAAAATGGAAAATGACCTGACCTAGAGGGGGATGCGGATGACCGCACTGCGGCGAACCAATTTGGACGCTTCGCGATGGGGAATACTGGCTGCTTGCTCAGTCGCGATGCTGGCTATTGCCAACCTCCAGTACGCCTGGACGATGTTTACGATAGACCTGACCAAGAGTCTAAATGCTCCCCTGGATGCTGTGCAGTGGGCTCTTACTTTTTTCATCATTGCTCAGACCGGGTTGTTCCCGATCAGTGCTTACCTCGTTGATCGCGTCGGCCCGCGCATCGTTGTCTCTCTTGCGAGTGTGCTGGTGGGCGCAGGGTGGATTGGCGCCGGCTTCGCCAACTCACTCCTTGTGCTCTACGTGGTCTATGGAATCGGAGGGCTGGGCGCCGGCGCGGTCTATAGCGCCTGTGTTGGCGTTGCGATGAAGTGGTTCCCGGAGCGGCGTGGACTCTGTGTGGGATTGGTGGCCGGTTCGTATGGATTTGGCACTGCGCTGACAGGCATTCCCATTGACCATATGATCAAGACCAGCGGCTATCGATCGGCGTTCATTACCTGGGGGATTGTTCAAGGTTTCGTAGTGCTGGCCGCCGCCCAGTTCCTACGCATGCCGCCAACCAGTTGGCTACCGGCGGGTTGGGAGGCAATGAAAGCCAAGGTGCGGCGGAAGGTCCAGCAATCTTCCCGCGACTTCACACCGAAAGAAATGTTGAGGAGCGGGGCTTTTTACCTGCTCTACCTTATGATGACGCTGGTAACCGCCAGCGGGTTGATGATGACGGCGCAACTGAAACCGATCGCAGTCACCTACGGCTTTGACAAGTATGTTGTATTTGGCAGCTTCACGATTCTTACCCTAACGCTGTTGCTGAATCAGGTGCTGAATGGTTCGGCAAGGCCGTTCTTCGGGTGGGTTTCCGATCATCTCGGCCGGTACGATACGATGGCGATGGTTTTCGTGCTTGAAGCCATAGCCATCACCGCCCTGACACTTTTGGTCGCTCACCCTATGTGGTTCCTTGCGCTCTCCGGCTTGATGTTCTTTGCTTGGGGCGACATCTATTCGCTGTTCCCGGCGGCCATCGCCGACATCTTTGGCCCCAGGTACGCGACGACTAATTACGGGATCCAGTACACGGCGAAAGGGATAGGTTCAATCCTGGGAGGCCCCGGCGCCGCGTGGCTGATGGGGGTCACTGGCTCATGGCTACCGGCCTTTTGGACGGCTGTTGCGTGCAACGTGACTGCCGCCGCGCTGGCTGTTTTTTGGCTGAAGCCGCGGGTGACGCGCCTGGTAAAAGAACAGACGCTAGAAGGATCGGCGCCAGAAATGGCTGACACCGCCGTCGCCGTTCAGAGCGACGCGGTAAGCGCCGCATCCGTAGAATAGCGCCGGCAATTCACCGAGCAACTGGAACGCAGCGAGCTTTGTTTGATCCTTAGGTTGAGGCTTTCCATAACAGATCCGATTGTTCCTTCGCCGCTCGAATAACAGCTTTCTGATCTAGTGTGGTCAGCTCGCCTTCGCGGAGCACGACGCAGCCATCGATGATCACCGTTTCGACGTCGCTCGCTTCCGCCGCGTAAACAATCGTAGAAACCGGATCGGGGTGAGGCGTTGTGTGCAGCGCCTCCAGGTTGAGCAAGGTTAGATCAGCGCGCTTGCCGGCCTCGATGCTGCCAATCTCTTTGCCGAGACCCAACGCGCGAGCACCGTCAATCGTCGCCATCCGCAGCATCGTGAGCGCCGGCAAAGCCTCCGCGCCGTGTAGCGCCTTTTGAATGAGCGCGGCCGTGCGCATTTCGCTGAACATATCGAGCCGGTTGTTGCACGGTGCGCCGTCTGCTCCCAGTGAGACCGAGATGCCCCGCGCAAGCATCTCCACTATCGGCGCAAAGCCTGACCCAAGTTTGAGGTTTGACGATGGACAGTGTGAGACATGAGTTCCGGTTCGAGTCAGGACCTCCATCTCGTTGTCGTTCAGATGAACGCAGTGCGCGAGCACGACATGCGGTGCTGTAAGCCCGCATTCCTGCAGGTACTCGATGTTACGATGGCCGGTCTCTTGTTCGACCATTTCTATCTCGTCCTTGTTCTCGGAGGCGTGAGTGTGAACCATTACCCCGCGCTCGCGCGACAGCCGGGCCACGCGTTCCAACAACTCGCGGGTACAACTGACTGCGAAGCGGGGCGCAAAGCAGTAACGTATTCTGCCGTCGGCACGGCCCTGCCAACGTTCAAGCAGCGCAACCGATTCCGCGATCGAAGCTTCAGTTTGCTCCCTAAGCGCCGCCGGCACATCGTCGCCCTTGTCCATCATGCACTTGCCCACGGTGGCGCGAAAACCGGACTCCTCAACCGCGGCGAACACTGCTTCCGTGTGGTGGACCGTTTCCATCGTCAACGCGCAGGTGGTCCCACCGTGAATCAACTCGGCTACGCCCAGGCGAGCCGATGCGTAAATGGATTCAGCCGTGTGCGCGGCTTCCATTGGCCATATTTTCTTCGTGAGCCAATTGATCAGAGCGAGGTCATCCGCCGCTCCTCGAAAAAGCGTCTGGCACAAATGGATGTGAGTCTGCACGAACCCCGGCAGCAATATGAGCCCTCGCGCCGCGATCACCTCGACGCCCCGGTACTCACTGCCGGTAAGCGTCGCGCCGAGCGCACCGATGCGCCCGTTTTCCAGAAACACGTCGCCCTCGAAGACGTTGTTCTCGCCGTCCAGGGTGATTACAGTCGCACCTTTGATTAGTAACGATTCGGCCATGTGATGTCCGGTGGAGTTCGAAGCAATACTAGCTCGGGCATCCGAGCGGCGAACGATTATTGCACGCCGTTGTATTTGAGCTTCCGAGGGGTCGACCTCGGGCACGTCATTGCGCGATCGGGCACGCCTGAATGGCTACCAGTTGCCACCTTCCCTCCCGCTCGGCATAGACTTGGATCGACCGATAGTACCCTTCGATGATGTGGCCCTTGTATAGCCATTTCGTCGTGTCGAGACTAGTGAGCACAGCAGTCTGTCCGAAGACGCGCACTTCAACATTATCTCGGGTCATCGACTCGACCTTGAGATCGCCCGAGCTGACGTCGGCGATGAATTGCTCCGTTCCGTCACCTTCAAGGGGATACGTGAAGGTACAGTCCCGGGCCATGACTCGCGCGAGCGTCGCGGTGTCGCGTTGCACCAGGGCGGCGACCCACTCGCCGCTCAGTCGTCTCACGTCGTGTTCGATCTGACTATCGGCGGCTGTCATGGCTCAGCTCCTTTCTGCTCGCTCAGAAGCATTATATCTTCCTTTTCGCCGGAGAGATCGAGATGCTTTCCAGGCCATCAGCCCGGACGAGCCGCCCAACCATCCAGGCATCCTCGCGCTTTCCATCGCCGTTGAGCGATTTTACTTATGCCGGAGGTAGATTGAAAGAGAAACCACGAGGCGGAACGCCGGAGATGGCGGATTCAGGTGGATCCGGAGTGGGCTACATCGGCCACTTCTGCTCGACAAACTTCAGACACAGACGGTCGAAGCCGTCCGTGCCAGTCCATTGGTTGCGCACCATGGTCAGGCTGTTGAAGCTGCGATTGGGGCTGGTGACTCTCACAAATTCAAACTCGGGTGGTGCGGCCCTGACGCACACACGAGCACCGCTCAGGCTGACGTTTTCGGTGACACCTGCTTCGCGGGTGATGCGTTGCATCAACTCGTCCAGGTATTCCACCGCTACCGCCTCGGCGTGTCCCTCGCGCGGCTCGCGGCGGCGATCAGAGCCGATCCATTTCTGAGTACGAAACGTCGCCCACGGTTTGTGCAGGTAATCGACTGGCGGGCTTGCGCCGATAAACTCGAGGCCGACAACGCGCATGCCATCCGTGAGGGGCTCGACTCGCCGCACGATCGCATACATATTGTAGCCCTGTTCCGAAAACCCGTGGCTGCGCAGTTTGGTTGGCAGCGGCAAAGTTATGTGCACTACCAGACCGTGCTTCACACGCCTGCGAATTCGAAGCGCAACACCGATGCGGCTGACATCGATGGTCTTTGTCACCTCCTGCCATTTCCCGCCGGCGGAGTCATAGCCTGCGATAAGCACCGGCACTGTGAGTTTGAATCGTTCACAACGCCGGCGTTCGGCGGAAGCCTTAGCTGAGGCCCTGGTGAAAGCCGGGTGCAACTCGGACGCCACGTTGATCTGAACGGCCTCGGCGTTCACGTGTTTTTTCGCACTCGCCTCGCCTTTCTTTGGTTGCGCTGCGTTGGTGCGCGTTTGTGGTTCCGCTTTGGTCGCATCGAGTGGCAGCGTTGCGTACGAGTGCGGAGTGCGCTGCTGCCCGTCGTATTGCCGTCGCTTCTTTGAGTCGGTTAGCACCGAGAATGCTTGCGACACGTTCTTGAATGCCTCATCGACTCTGACCAACATCTCATCAGGCACGGAGGCTCTGACTTTGTGGTAAGAAGGATGAAGGACCGTGACGGACTTCTGATAGGCCAAAATTACTTCTTCGTTGTTTGCGGAGCGTTCCACTCCCAATGTTTGATAGTGCGTAGTTGCGCCTTCGATGCGTTCAAGCAGGTATTCGATCTCGAGGTAGTAGGCGCTGATCAGCTTGCCGGTGTTCAACGGCTTTGATCTGCGAATTAATCCGCCGGAGTTGCTCATTCGCGCCCTCGGATCGTGACAGCGATTTCTTCTCCGGGGGTAGAAGCCAAGATTACTTGGACGTTGAGGCCATTATGAACTGGCTGTTTGATTCGTCAACGGTTTTGTTGGGGGGCTAGCAGGGTGTTGCTGCCATAGGCGGGTAGGAAGGCGTTCAAAATCCGCAAATAGGTCGGGATGAGGTTTGCTGATTAGGCTGAAATCAGACGTAAAGAACAATGACGCGGCACACATTCCCCTAGACGGCATCAATCCTTTGTTCAAGCGTGGTCAGAAGCCGCTCGCAGTGCGGGGCCGCACGTCTGACTTTGGACACATCGACCCTCTTCAGAAGCTCTGGCCCGTGTCGGGTCTTGTGATACTCTCCTTTCTGCGTCATCCGCGTCGCCGCTTTCAGAGATGAATACAGTGTGTGCCTGTCTAGCTCCTCTACGTTCGGATTCTTCGGGATAGAGTTTGAGTTGAATCTCTGTCCATAGAAGTGCTGAAGAGCTGCCAGGTCCGCAACCACCCACGCCTCGACTACTTGAACCATTAGATGGCAATGGTCCTCACCAACGATTCCGGACAGGTTCCAGCCGCCCCGCGCAAGCAGGTGTTGCAGGATGCCGCTTTGGACTGGGCCATCTGAGTCAACAAGCAAAACATTGAAGGCATTTGGATGAGTCCGGAGCGCAGTATTAAAGTCGTCAACAGTCGATTGAATAGAGCCGCAAGCGATGATGTCAAATCTCACTCCTTTCGACCGGCCTCGCTGCGCAATATCATCCAGGAACGCCCTAAAGCCTTTCTTGACGAGGCTGCGTGTGTCCTTTCCGTCACCGCCTCCCTCGACATAGACGCGTATTTGGCTCGCCACTAGCTTCCCCCAATCTCTCCCATGCGCCAGAGTTCACCAAGTGAATACTTCTCGAGCCACTCCTTCAGCGGCTCCCGTTCAAGGCGCCGCAGGTGTGTTCCTTCGCTGTCGCGGTCGCACACGAGAATCGCTTCGGGGGTGTCCGAGAGCGCCGAGACCAAGACATCTGAATGTGTGGTGACAATCAGCTGAGTTCGTTGCGACGCTTCGATGAGCAACTCAGCGATAGCCGGGAGAATGTCTGGATGAAGCCCAAGTTCCGGTTCTTCGATGCATACTAACGGTGGCGGTGTCGGATGGCAGAGAATGGTCAACAAACAAAGATAGCGAAGCGTGCCATCCGATAGGCGGGCAGCCGAAACTGGCTGCGCGAGCCGGTTCTCGTGGACGAATATCTGTACGGTGCCTCCTTGAATCTTTGTAGTTATGTCTACGACCTCACTATAAAACTCTCTGAGCCTCGAAAGGACCTGCTTTCTAACAACGAGTCTGTTTTGGAGATCGTTCAACACCAGCGCCAGGTTGCTGGCATCCTCTAAGAGAAAATCCTCGGGCAGGTCGGTTTTCTGAGGCAATCTCAACAATGTGTTCGGCCCCAGACTTAACTCCCTGAATAGGCGCATCTCTGCGAATACGTTTCCCAGGTATGTAATCTCCGGTTGCTGAGTTGGATCTTTGATCTGAGACAATATGGATTGTTCTGCATTGAAGTTTTCGCGTCCCATATGTAACTTTTGCCCGCGAACACGCAAAATAGCATCACCATCTTGGTAACCATAAAAATAATCCGGCTGCACAGCTGGCTGTGCGATACGGTCTGTCGCTTGATACGGCTTTCTCCCAACTGCTTCCATCGCAACGGACATTCTTTGACCAAGCATCGTAAGGCCAAGCATGTAGTGCAACGGTTCAATCCCTTGAGGATAGTCTATGACGGCCACAAGCCCCGCTTCCGGAACAATGTCGCTACCTTTCCAAAGCCATTCAGCGATTCCGCCTCCCCGTCGAATGGGAACTGCCAGATCTTTCGGCGTCGAGCGCAGCAAGCCAACTGCCTCTATTAAGTTGGATTTTCCAGACGCATTTCGCCCTATTAGGACGTTCAGGGGTTCGAGTGCGATCTCTTCGGCCAGACTTCCGTAAGAGAGAATGTTTCTTAAGCTAAGAGATCTTATTAACCTCTTGCCTTCCATTCCTTGCTCCTATTGATTCTCAAGACAGCCATTCGATAGATTAGAAACAGGTCGTGAACATTAGCCACCTGCGACAACCTTGCCCTGAATATACCGTGCCGCGGGTGAGTCTTTCATCGGAAGTGTGAACCTGCGGATGCCATCGTACCTGTACAGAGCTCCGGCAACCGCGGGCGCCGTGGGCACGAGTCCGATCTCCCCGACGCCTTTGGCGCCGTAGGGACCTCCCGGATGATTGTCTTCGATCATGATCAATTCCACTTCCGGCATGTGTCGCGCTCGCAGCAAGCCTTGCGAGTTCACGGTCATCGTTTGCGGGATGCCGTTTTCGACTCTGAACTCTTCAGTCAGCGCATAGCCCAGACCCATGTGTATCGAACCCTCTATCTGACCTTCGAGCAGTGCGGGGTTCAGCACCTTGCCGACGTCGTGCGCCGCTACCACTTTCTTGATTCGCCCATCGTCATCCAGAATCACGACCTGAGTCGCGAAGCCATATGCAAAGTGCGTCTTGGGCTTTTCAACTTTCGCTTCCAGAGAGACCGTGTCGTCGATCAGCACCTCACCGAAGTAGGTCTTGCCTGCAAGGTCTCTCAACGTCTTTTTCTCATCGAGATCAGTCTTGAGCTTGCGCGCGGCTTCCTGCACGCCGCGACAACCAAGGAAGGTCCCGCGCGACCCGGTAGTCTGGCCGCAATCTAATGCGTACTTCGTGTCGGCCGACACGAAGTTGAAAACGCTCGGCGGAAGTCCGGTTTCTTCGCAAGCGGTCTGCTGCAGTACCGTGAACAACCCCTGTCCCATCTCAGTGAAACCGGTGTATATGCCGACCGTCCCGTCATCGCGGACTTCGAGCATTGCCCTGCCATATTCCGGCATTCCGTTGCCGATGCCGACGTTCTTGATGCCGCAAGCTATGCCCGCGTACTTCGCGCTCTTATAAACGTCCCTGACCGCCTCAAGCGTTTTCTTCAAGCCTACGCTCGAATCGAGTTCCTGGCCGGTGCAGAAGGTGCCGCCCACGTCCAGCGCATTGAGGTAACGAATCTCCCATCCATCTATGCCTACCTTCTCAGCGAGGATGTCGATCATCGAGTCAATCGCGAAAGCGGCTTGATTCGCCCCGAATCCGCGCATCGCCCCACACGGCGGATTGTTGGTGTAGGCCGCAAGCGACACCACGTGAACGTTGTCGACTTTGTAGGGCCCGGTGCAGTGACCGGCCGCCCGCTCGAGTACCTTAGAACCGACCGATGCGTAAGCGCCCTTGTCGCCGATCATGTCAGCCTTCACCGCAGTCAACCGCCCATCGGCATCGCAGCCAACGGTGTAGGTCATCTTGATGGGATGGCGCTTGGGGTGAAGCCGTAAGCTTTCTTCGCGGCTCAGCGTGAGCTTCACAGGACTACCGGTTACTTTGGCGAGCAGCGCGGTCTGAGCTTGAATGCTCATGTCCTCTTTGCCGCCAAAGGCGCCGCCGTTCGAAACCAACGCGACGAAGACATCGCTCTCAGGCATCCCAAGGAACGATGCGATCTGGCGCCGGTCGTCAAACACCCCCTGGCCTTGCGTGTAGACCCTTAGTCCATCGCCCTCAGGCATTGCTATGCTGGACTCGGGCTCGAGGTACATGTGTTCGATGAATTGAGTTTGAAAAGTGTGCGTCGCGACGTGAGTTGATTTTTTCAACGCTTCGTCGACATCACCGCGCTTGATCTCGGATCTGCTGAGCAGGTTGCCTTTCTTGTGGAGCCTCGGCGCGTCGGGCTTCAGCGCGTCTTCGGGGTTGGTGATAGGCTCGCGCACTTCGTAACCGACCTCGATCGCCTGAGCCGCGCGTCGGGCAGTGCGTCTGTCGACGGCCGCAACGGCGGCAATCACATCACCCACGTAGCGAGTCTCTTCGCCCTCGGCTACGAACATGGGCCAATCGTTGTAGATGAGCCCCTGGTGTCTGTGACCTGGCGTGTCGGCGGCGGTTACTACGGCGACTACGCCGGGAATCTCCCTCGCTTTACTGGTATCGATGCGTTTGACCAGCGCGCGCGGCTGCTCCGACAACAGCACTGCTCCGTGCAGCATTCCCGGAAAGGTCATATCGTCGATGTAAGGTCTGTCACCCAACGCGAACTCGCGAGCTTCGTAGCGCGGTGTGCTGGTTCCGACTCGCCCCGCTTTGCCGTCGGACTGGATCGCAGCCTCGCCCCTCAGCGCCTTCGCTGCCAGCTTGATTGAGTCAACGATCTTAACGTAGCCCGTGCACCGGCAGTGATGCATGCTCAGGATGCGATTGATTTGATCGTCAGTCGGATCGGGGGTCTTATCGATCAGGTTCTTGGCTCGAACTACGATGCCTGGAGTGCAGAAACCGCATTGCAAACCGCCCCCTGCGATGAAACTGTCGGCGAAGGTGTCACGCTCAAGCTCGCTGAAGCCTTCAAGCGTCAACACTGTCTTTCCCGCGGCGCTCTTCGCGGGCACCGCACACGAAACCAGCGCTTTGCCGTCGACGATTACCGTGCAACAACCACACTGACCCTGCGGGCTGCAGCCGTCCTTGGGCGAGATCAACCCGCAGGAGTCGCGCAAGACTTCGAGAAGCGACATTCCGTCTTCAATCTCGACAGCTCGCTCGGTTGCGTTTAAGCTGAATTCGATTCGGTTAGCCATGGCCTCCTACCTCGACGTGCGAATGGCGGCAACGATCTCGCAGTTGACGCTCCTGCGTTCGCATCTATAGCTGCGCCATTTTAGCACGTCCGACGGCTCAGATTTACAGTAATTCAGGATGGTAAGGGTTCAGCGCGGCAGGCGTGCGCGCGCACGGAGGGATCATTCGTTGCTGTTGGAGTACTCCCACTGCTCGGGCAGAGCTTGCGGGCCGGGACGAATTCCGGCGATATCCGGGTCTTCGCCTTCGATTCGCGGGGCTCGGGGGCGCTCTTTCGAGTCCATTCGCCGCTGTTCCTTTTCTTTCTGTTTCTGCTGACGAGCCTTTTCCTTTTCGCGCTTTTGAAAAGTCGGCCGTGATTTCTTCGCCATTGATCTCTCCTTGCTTGTTGCCCAGCTCAGTCTCGGGTTTGTTGAACAGTATCGACCAAAGCCATCCTATTCGTTTTTCGAGTCATCAACGCGGCTGGCGGAAACGTCACCTTCGAGATCGCTCTCGTCGTCGACCCGGCTAGCGAAATTGTCGCTGCTGAGATCGTCCTCGGTGCTCTCGTCACCATCCTCGCCGAAGAAGCGCCCTCCGGGTCGTTCGCGTATCGGTTGCTTCGGCGCGCGGTCTCCCTTGCCGCCTTTGCCTCCGGGCTTGCGGAAAGTTCGACGAGGCGCCGCGTCCGGTCCAAAGCTACGGCCGGCAGGACGTTCGATGCTACCCGGCGGCTCGGGGAATTCACGGTTCGGAGCGTACGATCGCGAGGGTGCACCCTGCGGCCGATCTTCGCGCTCGCGAGCTTCGTTGACCGCAAGCGGCCTTCCCATGAAAAGCTGATTGTTAAACTTGCGAATTGCCTCTTCGGCTTGCGCCCGCTCGCTGAATTCCACGAACGCAAAGCCACGCGGCTTACCCGAGTCGCGATCTATGGGAAGGTAGATGTAGGAAAGCGGACCGATCGCAGAAAAGTGCTCGCGCAGCGCTGTCTCGGTCGCGCTGTACGGAAGATTGCCAACAAAAAGACGAACCGCCATCCAACCCCTCAGTTTCCGGTTGCCGACTCAAAAAACAACAACGGCGACGGGGACCTCACACGTGAGACAGAAAACGACCCGTCAACCACTCCCCCAACGCCAACCTCGTGTCATTTGAGAGAGCCACGGCGAGCCAGGTCGCCGTGGCATCTTTCTCGAAAGCTCAGTAGCGGTTTCCGTATCCGCCACGCCCTCCGCCGCCACCGCCGCCTCGACCACCGCGGCCGCCGCCGGCACCGCCGCCGTAGCCGCCGCGACCGCCGCCCGAGCGTTCCTCACGCGGGCGCGCTTCATTAACCGTAAGCGCGCGGCCGTTCATTTCGGTCCCGTTGAACTGCGCGATTGCCTTTTCAGCATCCTCGTTGCTCATCTCCACAAAGCCGAAGCCCTTCGAACGGCCGGTGTCGCGGTCCGTGATTATGTTAACTGACTCGACCGGTCCAACTTGCTCGAACAGGTTAGTCAGATCTGTCTCTGTCGTTTGGTACGACAGATTCCCTACGTACATTCTTTTACCCATGTTTCTCCTGAAATTGGCTAAGAGGAACTTCCAAGACCTTGCGGGAAGAGGGTGAAAAGCAGAATCAAACGCTCTCCGAGCTAAGACAAGACGCTCCCGAAAACAAACCAAATAGCAACGCTCGGGTTGCCACAGAACGCTTTATTCTAGCAGGTGATGGCAGGCGAAGTCCAGAAATTCCGTTGTCGTATTTACTTCACAGATCTTCTATTCGCAGCTTCGTGTCGGCGTTCTTCCAGGCGGCTTCAAATTCTCTTTCAACGAGCTCGGCAGCATGCTTCTTACCTTGCCTTCTCAGGCTCTCCAGCAGGCCGAACAGCGCCCGGCCGTTCCGGGGGTGCTTTTCAAGTTCCCGTCGAAACACTCCTTCGGCGTCGGAATAATCGCCATTCAGCATCAAGGCTCCGCCAAGCGACTCCCTCACCGGAATGTACCAGTCCTCGGGCTCATCGTAGTTCAGTGAGTCTTCAACCTCGAGCGCTTTCTTCAAGGACGCGATGGCCGCCCTCTTGTCATTCTTAGCCATCGCTATTCTCGCGCTAAGAACGTTTTCAGCGATGCTAAACACGCTGCTGGCGGTGTTGAAACCGTACATCCGGTCCGCGGGAAAGGCCTTGACCGCGGAGACCATCTCGCTTCGTTCTTTTTCTGCGCTGTCGAGCTTTCCTGTCGACGCATAAGCCATCGCGCGGGCGAAGCGCCATAGCGCGGTTGTCGCGGTTAGCTTCTGATCAGGTAGGGGTGTTTTTAGAATGTCATCCCACCGCCGGAAGCGAACCATTATCAGCGTCGGCGTCGGCATGAACGCATCGAGTAACGGCAAGACTGGTTCAAGCATCGGGCCATTTACTTGAAGGAACCCGCTGAGGTGAGCATCGAGCTGATCCGCCGCTCTCTTCGCGTCCTGATAGCGTCCCTGCATGCTGTGGGCTACAGCGAGAAAATGCAGATTGTGGCTATAGTACATCATCGGATACATGCCTGCCTGTCCGGTGACCTTGAAGTATTCGCGGTCGGCTTCCGCCGCATAAGCATTGCTTCGCGCCGCAGCCTCATAGTTCCCTGCTCGAATATCTATGTGAGCCGGCATATGAACCAGATGGCCCGCCGCCGGCGCCAGCACCTTGAGCCTTTGAGCGCTGGGAAGAGCCCACTCCGGATGCAGAGACGCCTCGACCGCGTGAATGTAATAATGATTCGCACCGGTGTGTTGAGGATTGCGTCTTAAAACCGACTCCAACACCCCAACCATCTCCGCGGTTCCCTCCGCTGGTTTTCCATCGCTAGTCCAGAATTGCCACGGCCTGAGATCCATGATGCTCTCCGCGTACAGCGTCGCTGCGTCCAGATCGTCAGGGAAGCGCCGGGCAACATCCGCCATCGCGTTCTTGTAATCGACCGAGAGCTTCTGCAAGTCGGCCTTCGGATCGTTGGAATACCTTCTGGCGAGCGCGTCGATGTAGGCGCGTTCCGCTTCGGATGCCTTTCCAGCTAAAGCCACGGCCTTCTGCACGGCTTCATAAGCGGCCTTCTCGTGCTCGGCGTCGACGGGCATGTTGATGTTCGGCCCAAGCGCCAGCGCAACTCCCCAATGAGCCATCGCCAGTCGAGGGTCTAGTTCGGCGGCGCGCTTAAAGGACCGGACCGCTTCGTCGTGATTGAAGCCGTAGACTAGCGCGAGCCCCTGGTCAAAGAATCGCTGGGCTTCCGGGTTGCTGGTGGAAACCGGATGATGAACGTCACCCAGGCCAGGGATCAGCGCGGCTGGCTTCGCGTCACTAGCCGGACCGTGCTGGTGCTGCGCCTGAGTATTTATTGGGAGCAGCAGGAGTGTGAATGCAAGCAGAGAGGGCTTCATACCGACCTCGCCTTCTTCGTACGCTGAGTTTCTAACCATTCCGGATCGCGCACAGTTCCGCGCTTGGAATGCCGGAGTTTTACTGCGAGCGACGAAGCTAAAATGCTAGAAGATCACGTCGAAATCAAGTCTGAAGCGAGGCTTGTGACTCCCGAAGAACACCCCGTAAGCCGGGTCTGCTATGTTGGAATGCACTTGAAGCGGGTTGAAGTGATTGGTCACGTTGAACCCGCTCACCGAGAGTCGCAGCATGTACTTGTCGCTCACTTTGAAGTCCTTTGACACCCGCGAGTCCAGCGAGAAAAAATTCCTGAAGCGAGTCTGGTTCGGCGTTCCAACGTAATTTTGATCGGCATCGACAGACGCGTACGGAAAACCGTTGCGCCACTCGACCATCGGCGCGATTCGCATCTTCCACGGCAAGCGCACAAGTCCCCATGCCAGGAAGCGGTTGGGCAAGTCGCCGGAAAGGTTCGTGAACGTGTTTGGTCGAACAACGGGGAAGGGGAAGTTGCCGAGGTAGTTGTTGAACTCGTTCAGGTCGCCACGCGAACGGCTGTGCACGTAAGAGAAGAACATTTGCTGCCCGTCAACTAGCGAGAGCCGCGCGGTCAACTCCAGTTGATTGTAGCCCGATTTGCCGCCGCCCCCGAGCACAAGCGCATCCTGGCCCTGGACTACTTTGGGCGTAAAAATCACAGTGCCGAATGAATTGCTCTGAAGATAGTTGGCCCGGACGCGCAGCATCCTGGTGACCGGGTGCTCGACTTCAACATTCCAGGTTTCGCTATGTGGCGCAAAGTTCCCTACAACATTCTTACTGAAAAGCAGCGGGAACTTTGTCTCGGCCCGGTCGGTGATGTTGATGAAATGACGCGGGCCGTCGATGATCTCGCCGTCGAGACCGAACGTGGTAATGACTTGCTCAGGATAGCCGTTGAACGCGAACACGCTCAGTGGCACGCGGTCGTAGAACAGACCAAAGCCGCCGCGAATGGTCGTCTGTTGATTGGCGAACGGAGTCCACGCCAGCCCTATGCGCGGGGCTACACGGATCGTTTCGGTGATACCCTGGCGCTCGAACCGAGTCCCTACGTCCATCGCCAGTTTCGGCGTAATGACCCAGTGGTCCTGGCCGAAGAACCCAGTCTCGAGGTCGGTACGATCGAACGCATGTCCTCCGACCCAGTCGATCCGCTTCACCAAACGCCCGTCCGTGTCCTGGATTTGGATCGGACGCGCAACGAAGTCACCTCGGTTGCCTGTGTGAGCGACGGTCGAGCCGAACTTCAGATTATGAGCGCCAAACCCCTTGATCGGAGAGAGCGAATAAGTTTCGATCCACTCGGCCCGCGACGCACGGCGGTTCTGCTGACTGAAGTAGTTTCCGGAATTGCCGGTTGGGCTTAGGATCATGTCCTCGTTGCCCTGGCCCCAGACGTTACCGGTGAACCGCTTGATCGCCAGTGTGCTCTCGAGCAGATTGTTGCCGATCGTCCAGCGGTCAATAACTGTTCCCGTGTAATCGTGCGCGCTGAACGTGGGGGTGACCGGCTGCGGGTCGAAGAAATTCAGATTGACGAATTCCATCTGTCGCGGCGCAACGTGGAACGTCCCGGTCAGCGTGTTCATCGGGGACAGAATGTAGTCGAGCTGCGTGAACGAATTCACAGACTGTTGCTTGCTCTCGTTGAAAGGAAACGGCAGCGTTCGGTCCGGCCGCTTTTGCAGGTCGTATTCGAGTCCCTCGGAAAAATAAAGCTTGTGCGCGATCAGCGGACCGTTGAAGGTTGCGCGGGGCGAAGCTTCACGCAAACCGCGAAGGTGCCCGCTTAGAATGCGAAACTCGGGTAGCGGGTCATTCAGCTCCAGATTCCATTTGTCACCGCCGCGTCGCGTTTCCACCGAAACGACTCCAGCAGTGAAGCGCCCAAACTGAGCCAGGTACGGAGTCTTGAAGATCTCGATCGATTCAACACTGTCGACCGGAACGGTCGCACCAAATTGGCCGGTGGCCGGATCGGTAACGTCGGCTGCATTAACGACAAGTGCGCTCCGATGCTCACCGGCGCCCGAGATTTTTATCTCACCCTCAGTGGAACGTACGACGCCCGGCACCAATGGCAGAGTGTCTTTGACGGTCGCGGGCCTGGATGGGATGTTCTTAACCTCCACCCGACTGAGCGCAACCGCAGGCGAAGCGCCTTTCTCAACTGGCGTCTCCGACCCCGCCTGCACATTCACTACGACATCTTTGAGCTGGACTTTCGGGATCATCGTGAACTTGATTTCCACCGGAGCCCCGGCGGTCAACGCAACGTCGCTCTGGGTTAACGGTTCGAAGGTTTCCTTGGAGACTCCAACCTCGTAGGTCCCGGGCCCCAGTTTAGTGAACTCGGCTTCGCCCTTTTCGTTCGTAGTCGTCGTCGCCACGAGCGAGCCCTTGAGCTTCACCTCAACCACCACGCCGGAGACGGGCTTATCAGACTCGTCAAAGGTAGTCACGCGTATGACAGCGCTGTGAGTCTGTTGAGCCTGGACGCTCGTCAAGAAGAGCAACGATAAAGTGATAATGAGTAACGGGAGGATTGTTATGATTCGGTGGGGTCCACTGGTCCACTGCATGATTCAGTCTCTTTCCTTGTTATTCTTTACTGCCTCAAACCCTCGTCAATATTACCCTATTCAACCTGATTTGACTACGGTCGATAACCCTCAGAGGTTTTCATGAAGGGAGAGGCTCTGAAGGTAGACCTCCCATTCTACGTGCTCTCAGCCCGGGTTGGATTGCTCAGAGCCAACCCTAAGTTGCTGTACGCTCGCGGTACGCGGGATGATCGGCGAAGAGGGCACGCGGCGGACCGCGCCTCTCGTCAGAAGCCAGAGAGTTGATGTTAGTGCTGGAACTGCGGTAAGCGGATAGTGAGATATAAGCGGAACGCGCTACCGTTGTGGCTCCCTGTCTGCCGAGCTACGTCTTCCGAGCAGTCAGATCTTACCGTCGCTTTATCGCTCGCTTCGATGCTTCCTCAAATCCGTGGCCATTCCATTCGTAGATTCCAAACTGATCTTCATCCTTCGAGCGTGCCTCGATGACACTCGGTTTCCCGAACCCTCTGGTCCGCACGCGAAAGATGTGTCCACCGATATGAGCTAGCTCACTCAGTGTTGATCCATCGAAAGACAGTACTTGAAGCCAGCCACCGACGCTTGCACCAGTCGCCGGGGCCACGACTATTTCCCGATGGCCATCGCCATTCACGTCCAGCGCTGAAAGATAGGTGACAGCGCCATCTATTCTGATCCTAAAGAGCACCCCGCCAAGAAGCCGGGTGGACGCGAGTACCCTTAACACGTTGCCGTGTCTTGCCATTACGCTCAGGGTCAATGGTAGGCTGCCCTCTTCGGGTGTGGGCTTTCGCTCATTGTAAACTACGATTGTTTCAGCCTTGCCGTCACCATCCAAGTCAGCAGTGATAATCGCGGGCGCTAAGTTGGACTCACCCACGGCGTAAGAATAAATCTGCGCTCCTTGCGGCAAGTATTTCTCGAACTCCTTCAAGTCTCCGGCCGTCATTCCGATAAGAGAGCGCGGCAGTTCTGGAGTAGATTGACTGACGGGTGGGTCTCCTGGAAACGGCGGTGGCGGTGGCGGCGGAGGTGGCCTTGGTGGTTCCTGCTGCTGCGCCTGCACGTTTGGCCGATCAGCATTCACCGGAGGGGGAGCCTGCAGGTTTGATATCCCAGCCTTCTGGGAATACGTAGATGCGCGACCATAGCGAATGTACGCTGCTAATGCCACCGCACACACAAGAATGATCGATACTGTGATTGTATGTCTTTTCATAATCCCCTACTGCCAGCGCCAAACAACCTGAGACGGAGACCCCACTGCGGCAAACGTACCATCCCCAAGATCAATCGCCGCATTATTATTGCCGGTCTCGCAGGTTAGACCCTCGACCTTCGGTCTCGTGCCTGTGTTCCAATACGGGTCCACTATTGTTCCCGAAGGATCGCAATTTCCACCCGGAAAGTGTGGGCCAGCGTCCTTCTTTGGCGCGGTATCGGATTGACCGGAAGTTGGGTTCCTTACAACCACTTGCACGTTGCAGAGATCTCTTACAGGTAGCGCTACCAAGTGGTCGTTGGGTTGTATCGTATACCCGCACTGCGTCGGATTTGGAAGTTGCCCCTCTCTAGTTGAAACAACTCGAAAATAAGTGTACAGGTAGAAGTCCTTAAACCCGCCACCCCCAGTTGAGAATCGATAGCTCGTTCCGCTGTCAGTCCCATTCACTCGGTTCAGGAGTAGACCTCCGCTGTTGTAGGAGCCGTTCGCGATGTTAAAGCTCGACGGCAACCCGATCTCACTGGAATCTAGCGTTCTACTGGTGCTGGTGCTGACAGCAACGTTGATTGGCAATATATCGCCAACAGCATTAATTGCCTCGGCGATTATCGCGAATGTTTCCCCGGCGACAATTGATGCGCCGCTGTCGCTGTCTTCGAAGTGTATAGACGAACCCGCGACACGAATCCTTAACCTAAATACCGTCACGTTGGAGCCGCTAGTCGGAAATATGTATGTGGGGCAGCAGAGACCGCACCCGCCGCCGTAAATCACTGCCTGAAACTGAGCGGTCACGCCCGCAGTGCCAGGATTTAAGCAGGAGACCAGTCCTGCGGTTACGGTCATGACGCTGGTATCACTAGAACTCCACGTGCTGTCTGAGGTCCTGTTGTACGGGCCGAACAGAGAGCCCTGGCAGTCCCTCCTCATCTCATTTTGTGTAAACTGAGCAGTACCTCCTACTGCTCCCTCTGATGAAGAGGGTGTCAAATACGCGCTGTAGTAGTTCGTAGGACAGCTGCAATTACCAGAACAACTGAAGCTGCTTGCCACTCCCGTTGCGATCCTGGCCACCTCGGCTCGTCCAATCAACGAGCCTGCCTCCTCTTCAAACCACACCACCTGTCCGCTCTCAACTCCCTTGGGCATGACTGTGCCCCGTATATCTTGCTGCTGGGCGTCTCGCAACTGCTTAATATCTACAGCCACAGTCTGATAGGCAGCCATCTTAATCCGCTCAATGTTATACGAGCCTCCTTCAAACCTCACCTGCAGCAGAGCGTAGACCTGTTTATCTATGGTGTTCTTGAGATGCACTACCGTAGTGTAACCTTCGTCGAGCCGCCACGGATAGCTGCCGCTCACTCGGAGCGTCTCTGCCAGCGGGTCCTTCACAGGCACGTCGAACGAGAAGTCACCACTTTTATCAACGCTGGTCAGCCGACCCATAACCGCGCCCACTTTGCCTGTATACTCAATATCTACTCCGGCATCCTCTACAGGGCCGGTCACCCCTCGCAGCGCCATCTCTTTCGACAGCTCTATCTGCTTTGTCTCTTCAGTGGCGAGGTTGATCGTTCCCAGATCAATTCTGGTTGCCAGAGTCGGCAGTGTAATCTACAAAGATGCGCGCTTCGGTTGGTGAATCACCTGCATTGGCTACCACAAGTGGAGCAAGAAAACTTGTGCCTGAAGGAAAGCCTTCTTTGGCGTCGGCTCGGCCAAGCCTGACGTGCGCGCCAGCGAGATGAGTTGTCTTAGCCGTCGAGCGATCGATGAACGGCAAGCTGCAAGAGAAGCCTGTCTGTTGATTGAGTGCAAAGCCGGTGGCAACCAGCGCGCCCGGCGCGCCGCTATGTTCCACCTTTATCAGAGCCGAAGCTCCTCTTTTGCTTTCGACGAACTCTCGCAGATCAATAATGCGCATCTGCTGCCCGTCGAGAGTTATCGTCCTGGCTTTCCTATCTTGCGCCTGGCCGGCAGTCATAGTTACGCTGAGATCGTTTGGAGTTGTGTTTGTGAGCGCAACACTCGGTCGCGTGCCGTCATCCGGACTCCACACGATGCCATCTAGTGTTGAGGATTCAAACTCCATTGCTGATGCCTCTACGGACTCAAATGAAATGCGCTTGCTTTCGGATGTGACGCTCAACTGGCAGGTCACAGCCATTGACGGGCCGTGATAGAAGACCTGAACACTGCCCGAGTTAAAATCGCCTCTGGCATCTCTGGTAAGCTCGCGCAAGCTGAATCGCGCTGCCGTTTGCGACCGCAAGCCTATAGGCGGTGCTACAAACGGCTCGCCCTTGCTGTTGAAGATGGTTACATCGGCTATCGAAGTTTCGGGCATGTTGTTGTTTAGCGTAAGAATCGAAGTCATCCCCCCTAACTCGGTGAAATAAGGAATACGAACGTAGTTGTCTTCGCCTGGCGGCGTGCGACTCACTGTCCTTACCGCCGGTGCAGGCAGGATCATGGGTGAAGAATCCGGTCGGCTCGAATTCAAGTCCACCAGCCAGAGCGTAGCAAACATAAGCGCGAGCAGCAGAATCAATCTGATCGTGGAGATCCCATTGACCGAAAATCCCAAACTGCGATTGCCTGCGAATCTCAAGCTGTGTACAGTTCCCATGACACACTCCTTTCGAGGTGCTGTGTTGCGGGCAAGACAGACTTCGCCGTCCAAGCACAAGGCTGTCTTGCTTGTTTCTTTTCCTTCGATCAGGGATCCGCCCGATCGCAGCAGAATTCGTCCGATTACCCTAAGACTGTGAGGAACTAGTTTGAATCAAACAAGTAGCGTTCTCTTAGAACGAGAGATTGTTGTTATCTATGGCACGGGTTTGTGAGGAATCGCTGAGCGCTGACTGTGACCCACCAGAGATTGCGCAACTCCCTGCTCGCTAGGTTGTCAATTGCGGACGCACCTATTTATACTCCGGCGCATTTTCTTGTCAAGCAAATTACTTTCCTTTCTGGAAACTGTCTTACATATAAAGGGGTGTCGTTCTTCTACCTTCGCGAGAACAGTTGGAGGAAACGGAAAGCACTTTGTTATAACAACTTCGATGCGAAACCGGAATCATGTGCTCGCTCTGGTTGCTCTTTGGGGAATCATCTACCTGGCAAGTTGCGGGCATCCGCCCGCGCTGCTCGATGACGCCGACACCGTTCATGCGGAAGCGGCCCGGGAAATGGCCGAGTCGGGTGACTGGGTCACGCTGCACGCGAATAAGATCAGATACCTTGAGAAAGCTCCGCTGATGTACTGGTCGATCGCGCTTTCATACAAAGTGTTCGGCGTTAGCGAATTCTCGTCTCGGCTTCCGATAGCGTTGGCAACTCTGGGGCTGATGCTGGCGACGATGCTTTTGGGCAGTTTCGCTTTCGGCGACAAAGCTGGCCTTTACTCCGCGTTATGCATCGGCTCAAGCGTCGGAATCTTTCTGTTCACCCGAGTCCTCTGGCCGGACGTGATATTGACGCTGTTCATCACGATGGCTTTCTACTCCTTCCTTCGCGCGAACGAGGACCTACGGCGATCGCGATACGCTTATGGCATATACTTTTTCGGGGCGTTTGCAGTTCTGACGAAAGGACTCATCGGAGCTGCGTTCCCCGCCATCATTATTCTCGCTTATCTGCTGATCACCGGAGAGGTTCGCAGACTTGCTCAGCTCAAGCTATTCAGCGGAACTCTGCTCTTTCTCTTTATCGCCGCGCCGTGGCACATAGTGGCGGGGCTCTCTAATCCCGGAAGCCTGATGGTTGGCACGCCTAGTCCGAGTCAGGGCCGCGGTTTCTTCTGGTTCTATTTCATGAACGAGCACCTGCTGCGTTACATCGGCAGGCGTTATCCGGCGGACTACGACACGGTCCCGCTGCCGCTATTCCTCGGGCTGCACGTCGTGTGGCTTTTCCCCTGGAGCTTTTTTCTGCCGCTTGCCGTAAAGGACTTTCCCAGGCGCGTGCGGAACCTGAATCGTGAGGACCGATTAACGCTCTTTCTTGTAGTCTGGGCTGTGCTGGTAATACTCTTCTTCTGCTTCTCGACTACGCAGGAGTATTACACAATGCCTTCGTATCCGGCATTCGCACTCCTGATCGGTTGCGCGCTCGCGAAGGCGGAGGCGAGGTTGCGAGCGGGAGGCAAAGAGTCGTTGTTGAAGGCGACGCAGCTTGCGCTCGCGTGCACGGGACTGATCGTATTCGCAGTCGGCGCGGCCGCTTTTTGGATGACAAAGCACATCGCGGTTGAGGGCGACATCGCGACGACGCTGACTCGCAACTCCGAGGCGTATGCGTTGTCCCTCGGGCACGTGCTCGATTTGACGCCGCAGTCGCTGGCGGCGCTTCGTGTTCCGGTAGTCGGAACCGCATTGACGTTTCTGATTGGAACCGTCGCGGCGCTGGTTCTAAGGCGCAGAGGCAAACACTCGGCGTCGAACCTGTCGATGGCGCTGATGATGGCAGCATTTTTTTTCTTTGCGCACATGAGCCTTGCCGCGTTCGAGCCTTACCTTTCGTCGCGCGCCCTCGCTGAGGCGATCGACCGCGAGTATGCGCAAGGTGACCTGATTGTGATAAACGGAGAATACGAGGGCGGGTCATCCATAAACTTCTACACCTGGAAGATGGTCTATATTCTGAACGGGCGCTCTGCGAATTTGGAATACGGATCTTATTTCGAGGACGCCCCCCTGATCTTCATCGACGAGGAAGAGCTTGCGCGGATGTGGGCAGGTTCAGGTCGCGTTTTCCTCTTCACGGATTCATCGGAGCCACGGCTGGACGCGCTGACTCGTGTTTTCTTGCGTGATCGCGTTTATCCTGTTGCCGACAGCGGTGGGAAACTAATACTGACGAATCAACAATCAAAGTGACTATGACAAACCTGATTTTGATCTCGATGCTGATCCTCTCGCTGTTCTCCGCGGAGCCTCGCTCGCCGCAAAAGGACCCGATCGCGCGAGCGGATGAGTTGTTCGCCGCGCGGGACAACGCGGACAATCTCAAGCAGGCGGTCCATCTGATGGAACAGCTCACCGTGCGCGAGCCATCGAACTACGAAGCATGGTGGCGGCTTGCAAGGGGCAGATACTACGTCGGAGACCGCGAGACAGATCAGACGAAGAAGATAAGGTTGTTTCAATCCGGAGTCGAGGCCGCGAAGAAGGCACTCGCGTCGGACGACAAACGCGTCGAAGGGCATTTCTGGTTTGCAGCCAACGAAGGTGAATACGCTGACCTGAAAGGCGCGCTTCAAAGCCTAGGCCTGGTTAAGACTATTCGTAAGGAGTTCGAGGCTGCGCTTGCGATCAACCCGGCTTATGAAAACGGCGCGATCTATTCGGCGCTTGGTCAGATCGATTTGAACCTCCCGCGACTCTTAGGCGGCAATGAGCGGCGCGGCATCGAGAGGTTGGAAGAGGGCTTGAAAGCAGGACCCGACAACGCCGAGCTCAAAGTGACGCTGGCCGAAGTCTACCGGAAAAAAGGGAGAAGAGACGAAGCGAGAAAGCTGGTCGATAACGTGCTGAGCGTGAATGACCCGGCGAGGAGTCCGATTGAACTGGAGGAACTGAGAACGAAGGCCCGCGGCATACTGGAGAAGCTCAAATAGAACACGAGTAGCATAGACTTCAGTCTGTGCCCTGTCATTCGTCTTGTATTGGAACTACCAGGCACAGACTGAAGTCTATGCTCCTTCAGAGGCGGACGATTGCATAGATCAACTCGTCAATAATCTCGCCGTCTTTGACGACGCTCTTCCTCATTCGACACTCAAACTCATATCCGGCCTTTTCGAGCACCCGCATTGACGCGGGGTTCCACTCGAACACGCCGGCGTACACTCGACAGAGATCGAAAGTCGCGAACGCGTAATCGGTCACCGCGCGCACCGCTTCAGTTACAATTCCGCGCCCCCAATATTCTTCTCCGAGCCAGTAGCCGATCTCGGCCGACCGCCGAAACACATCGTCTTTCAATACAAGGCCGATCCCTCCGACAGCGGCGCCGTCGACGACGATCGCGAAGTTGGTTACAGACGTCGACGGGTTCGCGCTCCGGATCCAGTGCTGAGCATTAGCGAGCGTGTATGGGTGCGGGAACGCATCTCGAAGGTTGCGCCAGATCACCCGGCTATTCGCATGCCGAACCAGGGACTCCTCGTCTCCGTGCTTCCACGGTCGAAGCCTGGACTTGCTTAACTTAAGCTCCATGTGGTCTCTCCAATATCAACGATCCTGTTCGCAGGGCCTCGACGAACATTATAGGGCTTGCGCGATGCCTACGACACCAATCACGCCGACGGAAGAAAACCGAACTCACGTCCGTCTAACCAACGAATTGCTGATGAGCAGTGTGCCGGAGTTGAACATCAGTAACCACTGAGCCACAGTGCAAGAAAGGAGTCTAAAAATGTCAGAACGATCATTAGTGAAGGGATTGAATCGGAAGGCCATTAGAAGGTTGATAACACTTGCGTCGCTCAGCAGCGCTCTGCTGCTGACGATTGCTTCGCCTGCGCTTGCGGGAGGCTTCCAACTTTCCGTCGAGACGCCGGCCTGGTCAGCCGATCCTCGGTTGAAAGATGTCGTGCTGATCGCGCGCACCTACGGCTGCCATCAACCCGCGGACGCAAAGCTGTCAGCTACTGCCGAAGGATTCGTCAGCGGCGATCGCAGGTCTCTGCCGCTCGAGTTGCGCTCGATCGGATCGGGGGTTTACGCGATTAAACAGCAGTGGCCGTCCGAAGGGACGTGGGTGCTTGCGCTCACAGGGGCTTACAACGGCATGACGAGCAGCGTGCTGGTCGAACTGGGCCCGAACGGAAGAGTTCTTCCAGACACGCGGCTGGAGGAAGGTAATCTGAAAGGAGTACAGGCGAAAGGAGCCCGGAGAACCTGGATCGCCGAGGACATTGACTCTGCGCTTCGGTCACAGGCTGGCATCACCAGCCAGACACAGGGCGAACAGGACGGTTCCGTCTTTTCACCTTTCGGTCCGATCACCTGGCTCTTTGCCGGGCTTGGCGCGTCGGTGTTCACGATAGGTTTCGTGAGACGGGCTCGGCGAGGTCGCGCTTCTGGCAAGGTCTCGAGCTAAAACGAGGCAAGTTGCGACAAGAGCAAGAGGTCAGGCATCAGGAGGGTCGCTCCTGATGCCCGGTCTCGGAGATGTATTTGCTAACAGCGGCAACGAGGCTGTAGATGTCAATGAGTTTGTGCAAGACCGCGCTGGCGCCTGCGCGGAGGGCTTCAGCCTCTATTCCTGTCGTTCCTGTCACCATCACTACCGGCGTATGCTTGCGGTGCTCAAGCGCACGAACGAGCTTAATCAACTCCACGCCGTTCATGCCGGGCACTTCGTAACTCACCAATACGACGTCGTAGTGCTCGCTTCAACGCAACGCTTCGTCCGCGCCAATGCCGTAAATAAACGACGTGACCTTCCAGTTGTGGTGAGCGAAGACCGCGGCGAAAAGCCTTGCTACGCTCCGGGTGCCTTCAGCAATGAATATTGACTTCATCCGTTGAAAGGCGGCGACAAAGCAAAAAAAGGAGGGAACGCCTGCAGGTCGGTTATCCCTGGGTGGTTCCAACCTTCCTGCAAGCGCACCCTCGTTAGCCGCTAAAGGAGAATTCAAATTCAAGAAGACTTACAAATACTTCTCATCTTGATACATGCACCGCAGCGCGAGGTCGGCGGCCGCTCAGGTCTCGCCATCCCGGCAGTTCGATAGTGACCGCGCACTACAAAAACCTCAGGTCTGATCAGAACAAGCAATCATCGACACGCGGGCATACTAGTCTAGAATATGAGGTGATGTCAAACAATATTGTGACGGGCTATCGTCAAAATAATGACCAATGGCCGAGGACGGATGACCGACGGAAGACGAAGGACGGGTGACCGAGGACGGATGACCGACGACAGAAACCGAGGACGGAGACGGCGACGGAAGAGGCGTCCTCGGTCGTCCGTCTTCGGTCGTGCGTCGTCCCGTCTTCGGTCGTGCGTCGTCTTCGATTTGCAAGCTGGCGGCGAATGCGATAGACTCCGTTGAAATCTTAACCATTCACAGTGGAACTAGTCGTTTTGGGTCGCTGGGGCATGCGGTCCCCAAATGCGGCCGGACGGATTGTACTGGCGTTAAGTGTCGTTCATAGCATTGAATCGCGCCCGGAGGTTACCTATGAGAAACCGCTTGTTCCTGTTGGGTGTCCTCGCTGTCGGCTTGTGCTCCTTGCTCGTGATCGGAGTCGTCGCCAGTGGACCATCCACTGATAAGGTGACTTTTACCAAGGATGTCGCGCCGATCTTCTACAATCGGTGCGTCGAGTGCCATCGAGCCGGCGAGGTCGCGCCGATGTCACTGATCACCTACAACGAGGCGCGCCCGTGGGCGAAGGCTATCAAGCAGAAGGTCGTCGATCGGTCGATGCCACCCTGGCTGGCCTCTCTCGAGAACACTCATTTCAAGAACGACCGGCGGCTCTCTCAAAAGGAAATAGACACAATCGCGGCCTGGGTCGAGGCCGGGGCGCCTAAAGGTAGTGACGAGGACCTTCCTGCTCCGCCGAAGTTCGAGCAGGGTTGGGCCATCGGCAAGCCCGATGCGGTCATTGCGCTTGACGAAGACGTCGCTGTTCCCGCCGACGGAGTCATCCCATACAAGTACCTTACAGTTCAGACGAAATTCAACGAAGACAAGTGGGTGCAGGCTGCGGAGATCCGGCCGGGCAATCGAAAGGTCGTTCACCACATCATCGTCTTCGTTCAGGAGCCCGGCGCAAAGAATGAGCTGTCGGGGGAAGGTCGCGGGGGCAGAGGATTCAAGCTTTGCGGCTTCGCGCCGGGCGAGCAGCCGAAGACCTTTCCGCCTGGAACCGCAAGGTTGATCAAGAAAGGATCCAAGCTGACGTTCCAGATGCACTACACGCCGAACGGCGAAGCGACGACTGACCGCTCATACATCGGGTTGATTTTTTCGAAGACACCGGTCCACAAGATCGCGTTGACCGGTACCGCGACGAACGCCAGGTTTGTGATCCCGCCGGGCGACGGCAACTATGAGGTGCGTTCAAGCTGGACCGCCACAGAAGATGTGCGAATCATTGACCTGATGCCGCACATGCATGTTCGCGGCAAGGATTTTACATACACTGCGGTCTATCCCGATGGCCGGTCCGAGGTGGTGTTGCAAGTTCCGAAGTATGATTTTAACTGGCAGCTTCTGTATCAGTTCAAAGACCCCTTGTTCTTGCCAAAGGGAACCAGGCTTGATTGTGTGGCGCACTTCGACAACTCGGCGAAGAATAAGTACAATCCTGATCCCAGCAAAGAGGTACGCTGGGGCGATCAGACCTGGGAAGAAATGATGATCGGCTGGTTCGACTACATTCTCGATAAGGAGAATCTGATCGAACGAGCGAGCACGAAGTAATCGACAGCGGTAGCGTGGACTGTCGAGTCTGCGCCGGCTTTGCCCCAGGCCAGTGGAATCAGCCCGCAGACTCGACAGCCTACGATACATTCATCTTTGAAAGGAAGGGACGTTATGTGGATTCCAAAAGGGCTTAGAGATTTGAAAAAGGGTGTGGACTCCCCGATGCCGACGCAAGTGGTGTCGAACGAGGAGTTCATTCCGCGGCGGCAGACTCCGCAACAAAAAGAGGTCGAGTACTTGATCGGCCAAATGGGCGATGAGCGCGCCAGGAAGCTCGGCGTGTCGCGCCGCACTTTCATGGCCAGTTCGATGGGCCTGGCGACCTGCTTTCTCGCCTCCAACAAGGTCTACGGTAAGGTCTGGGAAGTAGACGATGCCGAGACTTGGGAACCGGCGGCCTCCGACGAGAAGTGGCCGAAGACCGAGTACTTCATCATTGACTGCCAGTCCCACTTCACCAATGGGCTCGCGCTTGGCGGGCCAAATGGCTTTCGGACGATGGACTTCGTCAAGAACATGGGCTTCGACCTGAAGAACGACGCCGAGTCCTACGGCTTCAAAAACTTCGTCAAGGAAATGTTCTTCGACAGCGAAACCTCCATGGTCGTCGTCTCCGGCGTGCCCAACAAAGAGAACCTTCGCGATAAGGACGGCAAGGTGCTTGAAGGCGCGGCGCGCACACCGGGACCGGCCGGGAAGGTCCTCCCGAGTTGGGTGATGCACCAGGCGCGAGTCACGATCAATGAACTGGCCGGGTCACAACGCGCTGTGAACCAGGGTAACCTCGCGCCGAACCATTACTGGGACAAAGTCGGTAACAAGATCGACAAGGCCGCCTGCATCGAGCAAATGGAACGCGAGATTCAGGTTTACGGAATCAGTTCGTGGAAGTGGTACTGCCACACCGATCCCGGACAGTCGGGCAATGGTTTCCAGCTTGATGACGACAACTCGCAATGGTTCATCGAGGAGTCCCGCAAACGCGGCATCAAACTGGTCAGCACTCACAAGGGTTATTCGTACCAATCCCGCACACTGGGTCACCTGGCCAATCCGAAGGATGTCGAGAAGGCTGCGTTGCGCAATCCCGATTTCAACTTCGTCGTCTACCACTCGGCGATCAAGCACGGCTCGAACGAACCGAACTGGAAAGAGAGCAACCAGTACGATCCGACGACCGGCGATTTCCTGTGGCACAGCGTGCTGATGGACATCAAGAAGCGCAATCCGCAAATGAACAATGTCTACTGCGAGATTGGCAGCTTCTTCAACACCCTGGCGGTGACTGACCCGGTCATGTGCCAACACGGACTGGGCAAGAACATCAAGTATTACGGCTCCGACCACGTGGTCTGGGGCACTGACTGTCTGTGGTGGGGATCGCCGCAGTGGGGAATCGACGCCCTCAAACGCTTCCAGATCAGTGACGAGATGTGCGAGAAGTTCGGCTACAAGAAGATCACCAAGGAAGACAAGGCGAAGATCTTCGGGCTGAACGCCGCGAAGCTCTACAAGGTTGATGTGAAAGCCAAACGAAAAGCGTTGACCTCGGATGCGCTCGAGAAGATGAAGATTGCTTACGTGGATGGCGGCGGGCAGCGCAGCAACGCGGCCTACGGCTGGGTGCGATCCGACGATTAAGATGTTTCGTTGATTTCCTTTCAAAGATGACCGCACGCAACCCGTCGATTCAGCGAAGTCGGCGGGTTGCGTACTTCAACCTGCGTCGCAGCCATCACGGCTGCAGCTCTCAGAAATGACAAGCCTATGATTAAAAGCACATGCCACGGTAGAGATGCACGTCGCACTGTTTTCGGAGTCTTGCTTGTGGGCGCGATAATGCTCCTTCTCGGCATCAACCCAAAAGCCGGCGGATTCGAGCAAGCTAAGCCTCAGGAGACGGCTCCTCCGGTTGCCGTCGCTCACTTTCATCATCTCCACCTGAACGCGACAGACCCCGCGGCGGCCATCAATTTCTACACGAGCAAGTTTGATTGCGAGAAGGGGCGCTTCGCCGGTTTGCTGGACGGCGTGTGGGCGCAGAAGTCATGGATGCTGTTCAGCAAGGTCAGTTCTCCGCCGCAATGGGAGTTAACTTCGGCTATTTGGCATTTCGGCTGGGGCGCTGAAGATATGAAAGCTACGTATCAGAAGCAACTCGACAGTGGGACAAAGTTCTTCACGCCATTGACTGATATCAGCGACATCCTCGGCGGCCCTGCGGGCGCCACCGGCCGATTCTTTTATGCATATGTCGAAGGCCCGGATCACGCGCTCATCGAATTGAACACTGCTCAGCACCACCGCTTTGGCCATCTGCATATGTTCAGCGAAGACCCGGTATCGGCCGGCGAATGGTACACAAAATACTTCGGCGCGGTCCGTCGAGGGGGTAGCCGCGAACCGCGAGTCTACCGCGATGTCCCAATCGGACCAAGCGCGTCGCTGACGATGGACAACGTAAACATGATCATCTATCCGATCGCGTATTCCCGGAAGGCTTACCCGGAGCATTGGAAGAACCAGAAGGAGATGTCTTCGACTAAGGGACATGTGGTCGATCATGTTGGTTTCAGCGTAGACAATCTTACTGAGACGCTCGAGAAGTTGCGCAAGGATGGTGTGAAAGTAACCGATGAGATCAAGAGCGCAGCGGGCGGTAAGATCAAATACGCGTTCATCGAGGGGCCGGACAAGATTCGAATCGAGCTGGTGGAAGGTCAGGCGACGAAGGAATAAACGTTAGTATGGAACAGCCAATCTGGAACTTCGAACAAGAGCCTTCAGACAGGCCTATGGACGAAACGAGCGTAAACCTTCGCGCCTATTTCGACCGCATGCCAGACGAGAAGATGCAGCAGTATTCACCGGCCCTGACTGACGAGCAGTTGATGGAATGGGACGGAAACTTTAAGAACGACGGGGACTTCATGACTTTCTGTTCCGAGCGGGACGTCGACGTTGGTGAGTACCGGGAAGTCCTGGAGGCATGCATTCGCTATCGTGATCGGGTGCGCCCTGTGATACTTGGGAAGAAAGAATAGGACCTATAAGACCTATAGATCCACTACCACCATCCTGATCCTTCCACCTCAATATTCACACAATGCGCTGCTCACTGCATAAGCCTTGTTGCCCTTAATCGGTCCTTCGGCGTTATGGCAGTCGTTGCATATGGCCGTCCGGGGTGCACGCTTGTGTTTGACGCTCGAGCTTTTGTGAAGATCATGGCAGCCGACGCATGTCGGAAACTCGGATCCATACACGGCCACGTCGCGCACGTTGCGCAGGATGTGCCTGTCGCCGGGGTTTAAGCCCTCATCGTCAGCCTTTGAGAAGTCCACCTGGTAATCCTGAAACAGATTGTCGCCCGCCACAAAGTTATTCGGATAAGGCAATCCGGTTGACCGCGACTTACCCATTCGCAGATGGCACTGTGCGCACGCTGATGTGATTACCCTCGCGTCATTCCGCTGCTTCTTGGAAAGGAAGACCAGAGAAGTATCATTGGTGTGATTCAAGTCGACGGCCCCGTGGCACGTGTAGCAATCAAGCCCGAAGGCCGTGAACGCCCTGGTAGAAGTGTCCACCGCGGTAGTGTGACAACCCGCACATCGATTCGCGAAACGGTCCTTGTCCCAGGCTGGCTTCTGGACGTCGATCCACTTTTGAACCTGGCGTCCGCTTCCGAGTTCGGCCTGTGTGTTGAGTATCGCGAACTTTCCGTAACCTTCCTTCTTCAAGAAGCGGAGTCGATGACGGCTTCCCAGAAAGTACTCGACCTGAGGCGCGATAGCCGCCGGGGCTGGCTGACTTTTGAAAATGTTTTGCCATTCAGGCGCGTCTTCGCTCTGGCGAACGGTAATGCCGTGAGCGTTCTTCTGCCAGCCCGGGCCGATGTCGTTGCGATGACAGAAGAGGCACTCGTCACCGTGAACGAAGTCGGGGACTGACTTTCCTGCGTGGCTGCTTCCCCAGGTGGCGGGGTCGATGGTCTTTTGAACGGACCTGTTGCGGCTCGCTTCTGCCCTTAAAGAATGTGCTGTAGCCGGCTCGCGTAACGCAAGTCCGGACACATCAAGCAAGCACAACACCGAAGGAACGACTGCAAACAGTACTGCGATCTTGAAACTTCTCAGCATTGCCGGGCTCCCAACTTAGAAGATGAGCGTCTTTTGCCAAACAGGCCGAAACCCTTGCTCGTCACTAGCAGTCAGCCATTGGGTCGCGATGCTTCGGCAATTTAGCATCTACATTGCGACAAATCAAAGTCATCTCTCTTCTCGGCGCGGTGTTCTTCCGACTCCGGAACTCATCTAGCCGTGAGCGGTGGGGTACTAAAAAACGCCCTGGCATTCTTTCTCAGCCCCGAAAGGGGGTGCCTTCCGTGTTTTTTAAAAGATGCGCCCCCCGTGCGAGTTTTGGTTGACATTCCGAACCAACAGCCGTATGGTGATGACCCTCGGTTGTCACCGGGAACCAAGATCACTTGACCTGATTGTCGATTTCCGGAGAGAAGTACGCGGCCCTGAAGAGGTGATTTCGATCGAGAGTCTCATGTTTGAAGTCGCATGTCTTGAAATGCGCTGATATCTCTTTGAGGTTCAAACGCGACAGATTAACTGAATAGTATCGCCCTTGAAGTCCGTCTTACTAGGTCAGGGAGTTGGACCGATGACACGGAAAGCTCTCAAGTTCAACAATTCAACCGCTTGTAACTCAAAGGAGGAAACGATGACGAAGCTACGATTTGCGCTCAATATAGTGGCTGTATTAGCCGTCTGTCTGTTCTGCAACTCACTCGCACAGGCGCAGGCGACACGAACCTGGGTGTCAGGGGTTGGCGACGACGCAAACCCGTGCAGCCGAACTGCTCCCTGTAAGACATTTGCCGGAGCGATTTCAAAGACGGCGGCCGGTGGCGAGATCAACTGTTTAGATCCTGCTGGCTATGGCGCGGTGACCATCACAAAGTCGATAACCATAGACTGTCATTACACGGAGGGCGGGATCCTTGCCGCTTCAGTCAACGGCATCATCGTTAATGCCCTCAGCACCGACAAGATAATCCTTCGCGGATTGGACATCAACGGTGCCGGCGGCGCTGGCGGTCTTGATGGCGTCCGATTTCTTGCCGGCGGTTCGCTGCACGTAGAGGACACGGCAATCAATAACATGACCAACGGCATCAACGTGGGAACTAACCAGGCTGCGAATGTCGAAGTTTATGTGACGCGCAGCTACATCCGTAACAATTCAAACGTTGGTATTTTCATCTCTAATGCCGCCGCGGGAGTGGTACATACGGTCGTCGAGCAGAGCACAGTGGAGAACAATTCCTTTGGCATCATCGGCCGAAACCAGACCCGAGCTACCCTCCGCGGGAGCGTGTTTTCGGGGAACACAAACTCAGGAGTGCTCTCCGAGGTTACGGCTGGTGTCACTACGTCGGAGATCAACGTGGATAGCTGCGTCATAACCAGCAATGGTACCGGGGTCTCGGCGGGAACCTCCGCTGTCGCCAACCAGGGCACCGTCCGTGTCAGCAACTCAACCATATCTGCCAACGGGACCGGAGTGACAGCGGGCAACGGCCAGGCGTTGACATTCTGCGATAACAAGCTGCTAGGCAACACGGCACCCGGGGCTTTTACTGGTGGTTGTCAGACCAAGCAATGAGGTCGGCGCGGCTGTTTGTTTTTCCACGACATCCAAATGTATTCCGCTCTTGGATTGAGCCGGGAGAGCATTTGTGAATTGGAAAGACAGATGGCACCCGCTCCAGTCTGACCGCTTCCTCTGAAGAGCCTTGAGAGACAAGGCACATCAAGCTTGCCGGAGTTTCGGTCACCGCGAACAAGTGCCCTTAACCCAGGCAACGCGAGATGGAAGGAGAAAAAGCATGAAGGCCCGCACTCTCGCTAGGATTGTTCACACGCTTGGCAGCTTGAAAACGTCTTCGACACGCAGCGCCCGGTCACGCAGGAATTCCTTTGCGAAACTCGCCCGCTTTGGATCGATTTCTGCTGTTGTCGCGCTGGTGACCCAAGCCCTTTTTATTGCTGCTTCAAGTCCGGAAACTATTGCCACATACGCTTCTGATTGCAGCACCCCGAAGACTACCTTTTTGTTAGGAGATGCCGTTTGCGCCGTCGCATCCGACGCTCCGCTAGGCCCACCGGCCCAGCGGCGATTTGAATGGGTGGCTCCCGACGGAAGCGTCTTTCAGTTGGGTGCCTTCATCACTGCCGACCCGCAGTCCGCCTCAATCACCATCCCCTCTACCGGGCCGGTAGGAATCTGGCAAGTAAAAACTGTTGATCGGTCAAACAATGGTTATTCTGTCGCCAAATTCTTTGTTCAGGATCCGCAGAACGCGGCGGTTGATCTTTGGTGCCCGATTTCGGCGCCCTTCGAGGTATCTCCCGGTTCCAGCGCGCCGTTCAGCGTTTTCGTTACAAATAAGGGGCCGAACGACGCGTCGAACGTCTCTTTGACGGTCACGGTTGCGACTAACTCGACATTCCAATCGGAGACGCAAGTTACAGGTCCGGCCTTCAACTGCTCGAACCCCGATGTCGGCAGCACCGAAGGAAGCTCAACCTGCACGATCGAAACTCTGCCGGCGGGAACTACCGCACAACTCACTTTTGTCTTTCAGGTTGACGCTGGAGCGACCGCTGGTTCGGCTGTGGCAAGCACAGCTCATGTTGAAAGCACCACCGCAGAGTTGTTTGCCACCGACAACACCTTCACCGCCTCAGTGACGATCTCACCGGCAACCTGCGACGTGACTTGCCCAGGGAACGTTACTGACGTGCCAGACACAGGGCAGTGCGGAAAAGCAGTCGAATTCCCGACGCCGTCCGGGTCCGGCACAGGCTGTGGAACTATAGTTTGCAGCCCGCCTGGAGGGTCGGTCTTCCCGATCGGGACAACAAACGTTGTTTGCTTCGGCGACAGCGGCGGCCCGTGCTCATTCACGGTGACCATTAAAGATCCAGGGACCACGATTAGCTGTCCTGGCAACATGAATTTATCTGAAGGTTCGCCAGGCATCGGCTCCGCCGTGGTCACTTACGCGTCGCCGACTTTTCCCGACAGTTGCGCGGCGCCCACGGCGGCTTGCAATCCGCCATCAGGATCAAGCTTCCCTGTGGGCACGACGACTGTAAGCTGTCTGACCACCAATAGCTCGAACACTCAGCTCTCCTGTAGTTTCACAGTCCAGGTGAACAGCCTGGTATGTATTCTCCTCTGTCCCGATGATGTTTTTGCTGTGGAGAATCCTGCCGGTTCCGGGCACGCAACGGTCAGCTTTGCGACGCCGACTCCGAACGGTTGCCCAAGCGTGACGGTCACGTGCAGCCCGGCCTCAGGCTCGGTATTCCCGGTGGGCACAACTGCGGTCAATTGCACCGCGAAAGATGGATCGAACGTCACGGTGGCCAATTGCAACCTGTCGGTTACAGTTAGCAATGCCGCTCCCTGCACGCTCACTTGTCCAGCTACCGTTGCTGTCACCGAGGACGGAAACCCGAATCCGGATCCGGGAGCTGTAGTGACCTATACGGCGCCAACGACCCAAAACTGCTCTGGTGTAACAGTCACCTGCAGTCCTGCGTCGGGAACCAGATTCCCATTGGGGACCACTGGAGTGACTTGCGTCGCTAGAGACACGTCGGACAACGCTGTCGCCAGTTGCGGATTCGTGGTGATAGTAAACGCCCTCAGTGGAGTTACCCTCACCTTCAATAATGACCCAGGCGAGTGCGGGGCAAAGGTCAACTACACTGTGCCGGCAAACACATGCAGCGGTACTCTGACATGCACTCCGCCACAAATCGACCCCGAAACTAACATGCCCACCTTCTTCTCAGTGGGTGTCACGGTCGTTAACTGCGTCAACAATGCCGCGTCGCCCTGTTCGTTTAACTTCAATGTCGCGGTGCTGAATACAAACCCGACGCCGGCGATTACCGCTCCGGCTAGCGGCGCGCTCTACACCGTCGGTTCCACTGTAAGTTTCAGTGGCAGCTTCACCGATGATGCCGGGACCCCGCATTCAGCCCTGTGGACGTTCGTTAGCGGGTCGTTAACGGCAAGCGAGGACGGAGCAGTAACCGAGACTACAGGCACTACAGGCACCGTCACCGCAAGCCATACGTTTAACACCATAGGTGTGTACCTGGTAACGCTCAGCGTTAGCGATCGATGCGGCGGCACGGGCACCACCAACACGGTTAGCCCAAGCGCACTCACCGCTATGGTCGTCATCTACGATCCCAACGGTGGCTTCGTGACCGGAGGCGGCTGGATTAATTCGCCTGCCGGAGCTTATGTCGCCAATACGTCGTTGACTGGAAGGCTCAGTTTTGGCATCAATGCGAAGTATCTAAACAATTCGACTATTCCGACGGGCCAGACTGAAGTCCAGTTGCGTGAAGCCAATTTCAATTTCCATAGCACCGGTTATGACTGGCTCATAATCACCGGCGCAAAGGCGCAGTACAGCGGCTCGGGCACCGTGAACGGCGCCGGCAATTACGGCTTCCTTGTGACCGTAATTGATGGCAACGCTAGCGGTGGCGGAGGAGTCGACAAGTTCCGAATAAAGATTTGGGACAAGAACAACAATAACGCCGTCGTCTACGACAACCAGATGGGCGCGTCTGACAACGCGGACCCGACAACTACGCTTGGAGGCGGCAGCATCGTCGTTCACTAGGAGTCTTTTGATCGTGGGGAAGCGCCGGCACTCTTTGCCGGCGCTTCTCCACAACTTCCTACCTCTGACAGGAAGCCAAAAAATGCTTCGCGGAGTCAAATAAGCCACGTCCGTGACTCCGCATTAATCCCTGTCCCGACCACCACGATAAGTGCGTGGCAAGATGAATCCCACTCGGATCGAGGGCACCGTCGTTGGTTGGTATTAGTAAGACTTTAGTTTGCGAGAGATGAAGCGACTAACGGAACAGCAGTCAACCGTCTCTCTGGCTTGTGAGGGTCGCTCGAACCAAAGCGCAATCGTCGTCAGCCTTCGAGCGACTATTCGCAACAAGTTCTCAAAATTCCTCGCCGCGATACGAAAGTCTCGCCTTCTGCAGCCTCTGCACAAGCGCTACGGCCCGTTCAAATACAAGCACGTGATGCCGGTTTACAGACGACTGGCGAAACTTCTGAGCGGTGATCACTGGCGTGACGCCGACGGCAGCGATTCATACCAGCGTTGGGCCAGGCGTTGCGAGCTTCTCAGGTATAACCGCAATCGAGCCATCGAGAGGATCAAACACTTTACATACCGACCAACGATCAGCATCATCCTTCCGGTCTACAACCCCGAACCCGCGCATTTGCGAAAGGCCATTGATTCCGTGCTGAACCAGTATTATCCAAACTGGGAGCTTTGCATTTGCGACGACGCCTCCACGGATCCGCATGTTCTGAAGACTCTCAAGGAATACTCAGCCAGCGATGCGCGAGTCAAAGTCGCCCTATCCGAAACCAACGGCGGCATCGGGCGCGCGTCCAATCGCAGTCTGGGTCTCGCGACCGGCGAATTTGTTGGGCTCCTTGATCACGACGACGAATTGACGCCGGACGCTATCTTCGAAGCTGTGAATGTGCTCCAGGAGGCAGACGCCGACCTGATCTACTCCGACGAAGACCGGTTGGACTCAATGGGGCGCCGCTCACAACCCTCCCTCAAACCTGCCTGGTCTCCTGACTTGCTGCTGTCGTGCATGTATCTCAATCATTTTTGCATTTATCGCAGAAGCATAGTGGAAGACATCGGCGTTTTCCGCGAAGGCTTTGATGGCAGCCAGGACTATGACCTGGCTCTCCGCTTTACGGAGGCGACGAACAGGATCGCGCACATTCCGAAGATCCTGTACCACTGGAGAGATGTTCCCGGATCGGCTTCGGCGGCTTTGAGAACACGGCCCGCGGTGAGGGAAGCAGGCCGGCGCGCGTTGAGCGATGCGCTGCGCCGCCGGCGGGTTGACGGCGAGGTTCAGAGCGAAAGAGCTTACGGCTTTTATCGCGTGAAGCGCAAGATAGCAACTCCCAGCCGAGTCTCGATCATCATTCCCACGCGCGACGAGCTGGCGCGCTTGCGACGCTGCATCGCCAGCATCGAGGCGAAAACCGATTACCGAAACTATGAGATCATCATCGTCGACAACGGCAGCCGAAGCGCCGGCACGCTGGAATATCTAAAGCGCTCGCCGCATCGCATTATCAGGTGTGACTCGCCATTTAATTTCTCCCTCCTGAATAACCTTGCCGCACAGGAGGCTAGCGGTGACTACCTGCTGCTTTTGAACAACGATACGGAGGTCATCAGCGCCGAGTGGCTAAGGGCGATGCTCGAGCATGCACAACGCCCTGAAGTGGGAGCGGTCGGCGCAAAGCTTCTATATCCGGACGGGCGCATACAGCATGCCGGTATTCTCTTAGGCGTGGGCGGCGCAGCCAGTCACGCGCATCGCCACATTGACGGATTCAGCGGCGCCGGGTATTTGAATTATCCGAACCTGATCCGAAACTACAACGCCGTGACCGGCGCGTGCTTGATGGTGCGGCGCAACCTGTTCCTCGAGAAAGGAGGCTTTGACGAAACACTTTTCCCCGTGAGCTACAATGACTTGGATTTGTGCCTCCGTCTCAGACAGCAGGGGTATTTGATCATCTATACGCCGTACGCGCTTTTATATCATCAGGAGTCAGCGACGCGAGGATTAAACCAGTATCCGGAAGAAGAAGCGCGTCTGCGAGCACGCTGGCACCGCCAGATGAGCGGCGACAGTTATTACAACCCGAGTCTGAGCCTGGAGGGACGTGCCTTTTCTGTGGATTTTTCCAAGCCCGAGTCGATGGTTTGCACTTTTACTCAAGAGACATCCGATGAGGCTCTCTACCAAATTGCAAGCAGGTCATCCATCGGGCAGGCATTCCTCGCGCAAGAGAATGACCTGTGCGCAATTGCCGTCAAATTCAAACCGGCACGAGACAAGAATCAACGCTTTGCAAGATTGCATCTGCAGGAGTCCCCGCTCAGTGATTCGGACCTCGCGGTCGCCCAAATCGAATGGTCGTCGGGAGAACAAGGCGGGTGGAGTATCTTTTGTTTCAACCCCGTACCCAACTCTACAGGGAAACGATTCTATTTTTTCATTGACCTTCTGGACGATTCGCCGGTCCACTCGTTGAACATCGCAGGCGGGGCGGCTACGAACGACTCGGCGTTGCCGCATTTCAAAGATCATATCGCAGGGCCCGGCACGCTGTCGTTCAAAGTATACTCGATGAAGCAGTTCAGGTATGCTGCATCCTAGGCCCGAGCAATCCGACGATGCTGAATCCGCTAGATCATCCCATTTGCCTGACATCCCCCAAGCGTGTCACGCGACTGTCGGCATGGCACGAGCACATTCCGTTCGCGATGTTCCTGGTTGACCTCTTGCGACCCGAGGTTATCGTGGAACTGGGGACGGAGTCCGGCGATTCGTATTGCGCGTTTTGCCAGGCGGTAAAAGGGTTGAATCTCGCCACGCGCTGTTATGCGATTGATACCTGGCAGGGAGACTCACACGCCGGTCTCTACGACGCCAATGTTTTGGAGGATCTGCGCGCCCACCATGACCGGCTTTACGGGAGTTTCTCGAGCCTGATACAGAGCACATTTGATGATGCCTTGAAGCATTTTGCGGATGGCACCGTCAACCTTCTGCACATTGATGGCTATCACACCTACGAAGCAGTAAGCCACGATTTCGAGTCGTGGAGAGCAAAGTTGAGCGACGATGGTGTCGTGCTTTTCCATGATACGAACGTTCGAGAGCGAGATTTCGGCGTCAGCCTCTTTTGGGGCCAGCTCAAGGAAAAGTATCCACACTTCGAGTTTCTGCACGGCCACGGGCTGGGCGTGCTGGCCGTTGGAAGAATGCGCTCAAAGGAGTTTCAAGCGCTGTTGAAGGCGAATGTCGAGGAGGCCATCAGAATTCGAGACTTCTTTTTTCAACTCGGTCACGGGATAACGCTACTAGTCGAATCCGAAAAGATGCAGCGCGCATTGGACCACAAGGACGGCACACTCCCGCAACCCGAAGAGAACCTCGAAGGTCTACGAGCGGGGCAAACGCGCGAGCGGCACACGAACCTTGAACTGATCCGGCGCCGGGAAGAACGCAACAGAAGAATCATCTTACAACTGTTCTGGCATCAGGATGACGGATTCTCTGAAGAACATTCTCTCGAGGAGCTTCTGGTGCCCGATGGACAATCGCGCGAATACTCCTTTCGCATTCCTGTGAATGCGCGGGGTCCGCTGCGGATCGACCCTGGCAACTGCCCTGCATATGGAGAGATCGCTTCCATCGCGCTGTATGCCGGCGATGCAACCGCAACTGACAAGCTGGATCTGCTGGCCTCTTGGTCCGTTGAGAACGACTTTGCGGGACTGGTTCCGGCATCCGGCATCGCGCGCTTGAGCCGATGCCCGACCTACAGATTTTTGTGTCTTGACGAAGATCCCCAGCTTCTGCTCGCCAATGTGCCTACAAGAGTTGATGAGCGACCCTGGTTCCTTCACCTATCGATGACCTTCTCAGACCGCCTTCAAGAAATCATTTACGACGAGATTAAGACCCTCGAGGCCGAGGTCGCAAACGCTACAGCCCGGCTGCTCGCAACGACACAATCCTTTTCGTTGCAGTTGAAGGAAGAGGGAAAGGCCTTTCACACCCTTCAATCTCAAATGGCCGAGCGCGAGCAGACGATGAGATCCATCGAAATGCAAGTCAGGTTCGAGCACGAGCGATCCATCGAGCGGTTGAGAGAGCGAGAACGAGAAATCCAATCGCTTTCGACGCAGTTGGAAGACGCGCAAGCCGAACTTTCGGTTACAACCCAGTCGCTTTCATCACAGATAGCTGAGAAACAAAAAGCAGCTGAAGCGTTGCAAGACAAAATAGCAGAGCGCGAGAACGCCTTTGAGACCTTGAAAGCCGAGTTCGATGCCGACCGCCGGCGATTCGCGGAGCAGATGCAGGAGAAGGAAAGAGAGGCGCGGGCATCGCAGCTTGACGGTGCGAATCGCGAAAGAGGGTTGCGTGCCCAGCTTGCAGCCGAGCAGGAGCGTTTGACGCAGGTAATAGAAGAGCTCAGGACAAAAGAGAGCCAGCTTCGCGAACAGGACCAACACCTCTCAGACAAACAGACGGAGCTTTGGGAAAAGGACCGCAAGCTACTGGAGGTTGAGAGCCAGCTTCAGAGGATAACGCGCTCGCTTGGGTGGAAGCTCCTGAATCGCTACGGCCGCATTAAGTACCGTCTTCTGCTTCCCCCGTTCAACTGGGCACGTGGTGCGTTAGATATCTTGCTCAGACACGAGTATCGTGCATCTGTCGATCCTATAAATGAGCTGCAGATGTCGGGCGGTCCTGGAAGGTGGGAGTCCACGGGCAATGATCCTCAGTTCAACGTGACTGGCTGGCCCAGGGGATGGGTCGAGGTTCAAACCCACATCGAGACGGAAAGCCCGGTCAGAGGGCACGCGCGATTGTACGTTGATCGTGGAAAGGGCTACAACGAAGCTGACAGCTACGACCTGGGAGAGCCCGGCGGCGAACAACAGACTTACCTGCTCCTCGGGCCGGAGGTGATTGGAGTAAGACTGGACCCTTTTGAATCCGCCAGTTATTTCCGAATCAGCAAGCTCATCTTTAGGAGGGCATCCAAGCGGCGAGCGGAAATTGCGAATGGTTACAAAAAGGACGCACAGCGTCGGTCTACCATTGAGCAGTTCGCTCGATTCTCAATGGAACGCGCCCGAAACCGTCGCGCCCAGAATGGCCACCTGCCTGGTTTAAGAGAGCTGCCCGACGCGGTGCGCAGGACAGTGCACGCGTGGAATGAACATAACAGTGGACGAGCAACGGGCCGCCCCTCCATACAGGCCGCCTCGCCCGCCTTTCAAATACGCCAATCAATCGATCCGTTCGAAGCCTGGCTTGAGGTCAACGAGTGGAACTCGCGCCGAGAGGAATTCCTTCGCGAGACACTGTCAAACATCGCTATGCGTCCGGTCGTGAGCGTCTTGATGCCGGTCTACAATCCTCCGCTCGAGTTCCTGGACCGAGCCATTCAAAGCGTAATAGATCAGGTCTACGACGCGTGGGAATTGTGCATCGCCGACGACGCGAGCACTGATCCGGCAGTGAGAGGTGTTCTTGAACGTTGGGCGGACCGCGAGCCGCGGATTCGCGTTATCGTCCGCGAAACTAACGGCCACATCAGCCGCGCGACCAACTCCGCCGCCGAGCTTGCGCGCGGCGATTACATCATGTTGATGGACCAGGACGACGAGATCACCCCGGACGCGCTTGGAGAAGTCGCTATATATATCGCTGAACATCCCGAGACGGACATATTGTATTCCGACGACGACAAAATTAACCCGGAAGGCAAACGCTCGGCGCCGCAGTTCAAGCCTGACTGGTCGCCGGAGTTGTTGTTGTCGTATATGTACTTCAGTCATCTGTTTGTGCTCCGAGCGGAGACGTTTCGGCAAGTTGGAGGATTGCGCACTGGATTTGAAGGCTCGCAGGATTACGACCTCGCGCTGAGGGTTACAGAGATCGCGCGCCACATCGGCCACATTCCGAAGGTGCTGTATCATTGGCGCGTGCTGCCCGGCTCGACGGCTTCTTCGGGGCAAGCGAAGCCCGAAAGTTTCGATGCGGGGTTGAGAGCCGTCCAAGATGCTTTCCATCGTCGCGGCATTCAAGCGAGCGTCTTTAGGCCCGACTGGGCTATCAAGGCTTCCTGCGGCATCTTCTCGCATCGGTTCCCTGACGATGGGCCGCGCGTTGCTATTATCATCCCCACAAAGAACAATTTGGCCGTGTTGAAAAAATGCATCGAGTCGCTCAACAAAACAACGTACAAGAACTATGAGGTCGTCATCATTGATAACGAGAGTGACGATCCAGCCACTCTTGCGTATCTGGAAAGCGTCCCGCACGAGGTTTTGCGCATACCGAATCCTGGCAAGCGCTTCAGCTTCGCCGCGATAAATAATCGTGCGGTCGAGCAGGTGAATGCCGATTTCGTACTATTGCTCAATAACGACACCGAAGTGATCGCGCCCGAATGGTTGAGTCAAATGGTAGGGTACATGAGTATACCGGGCGTCGGGGCGGTCGGCGCGCGATTGCGGCTGCCAGACGGTCGGATTCAGCACGCCGGCATAGTACACGGGTACTACAACGGAATGGTCGGCCCCGCGTTCAAGCTGCTCCCGGCGTCCGAGCACGGCTACTTGAGTAACACGGTCGTCGCGCGCAATTACTCAGCGGTAACCGCGGCCTGCATGCTCACCCCAAGAGAGCTTTTTTTGAAGATGGGTAGATTCGACGCGAAGAATTTTTCAGTAGCATACAACGACGTGGACTATTGTTACCGTCTGGAAGCGGCCGGCTATCGCAGTATCTACTGCCCCGCGGCGGAGCTGCTCCATCACGAAGGATACTCGAGAGGATCGGAAGACAATCCGGCAGAGCCGGCCGCGTTCCGCAAGAAATACGGCGGCAAGATCGATCCCTATTATAATCCCAATCTCTCGCTTCAGGATGAGCGATTCGCCATTGACGCGCGAACAATTGCGCCGGAAACCCTTAAGCCGATTCGAGTGCTGATGTGCGCATTCAATCTCAATTGGGAAGGCGCGCCCTACAGCCAGTTCGAGATGACGGTTCGGCTCAAGGAAATGGGGACGATCGAGCCGCTTGTCTACTGTCCGCAAGACGGTCCGCTGCGCGCCGCTTACGAGGGCGCGGGCATACAGGTCGAAGTGCTCGATCATCCGTTGGCGGGAGTCCATGGCCTGCCGGCGTATCAACACGCGATTGAGGGCTTTGGCCGGCGAATCAGAGAATGGAACTTTGATCTCGTGTACGCCAATACGATGCAGACGTTTTACGCGATTGATGCAGCGAGGCAGCTCGGGCTTCCTTCGATCTGGAATCCACGTGAAAGCGAACCCTGGCAGACTTACTTTGATTTTCTAGGTCCTGAGATATCCGCGCGCGCTCTTGAATGCTTCTGCTATCCCTATAAGGTTGTTTTTGTGTCTAATGCATCGCGCAAGAGTTGTGCTCTATTGAACGCTCACAACAACTTCATCACCGTTCACAACGGGCTCGATCGCGCAAAGTTCATGGCGATTCTCCGCAGGTGGCCGCGCGAATTGGCGCGAACACAACTCGGATTAGAGAACAATGAGCTGATGGTTCTGACTGTTGGAACAGTCTGCGACCGAAAAGGGCAGATTGACTTGATCGAAGCCATAGGGCACGTGGACGACCACGCAGCTCAAAAGATCAGGTGCTTCATAGTCGGCGACAGGCCCGGCGACTACAGCGAGCGACTGAAGGCGACTCATCAAGCCCTGCCGGCATCGAAGCGATCAAGCATAAACATCATCCCTGAGACTTCCGACGTTGCGCTTTATTATTCCGCCGCCGATGTATTCGTGTGCACCTCACGGATAGAAAGCTTTCCGAGAGTGATACTCGAAGCCATGGCGACGGGTTTGCCTATTGTCACCACGCCCGTCTATGGAATAGTTGAGCAGGTGCAAGAGAACATAAACGCATTGTTCTACGAGCCCGGGGACGCTTGGGGCCTGGCTGACAGGCTTGCAAATCTTCTAGACCATCCTGATCTGAGGCACAGGCTGGCCGAGAGCAGCAAGCACGTCCTCGATACGTTGAATGATTACGACATGATGGTTTCGGCCTATGCAGGGGTATTTCGTGAAGCCTGGTTGAGCGGGAGGGCGCGAAGGTGTGCGGCATCGTCGGAATAATCGATAGGGCGGCCGGTCGAGTGTCGCCTGAGCTATTGGCAACCATGCGAGACGTGATGGTGCTGCGAGGTCCCGACGGCGAAGGCCATTATTTGGATGGCCCGGTCGGGATGGCGATGAGGCGCTTATCGATAATTGACATTGAAGGAGGGTGGCAACCCTTCTTCAGCCGGCAGGACCAGGTCGTGGCTTTTCAGAACGGAGAGATTTACAACTACCGCGATTTAAGGCGAGAGCTTGAAGACCGAGGCTGCAGGTTCGTCAGCCAGAGCGATACCGAGGTGCTGGCTCACGGGTACGCCGAGTGGGGAGCCGAAAACCTGTTGGAACGCCTTGATGGCATGTACGCTATTGCGATTCTGGATCGCGCGAGCCGGCAGTTGCACCTCGCGCGAGATCGCTTTGGCGAGAAGCCGTTGTTTTACACGCAGGGCAAAGGGCGCTTCGCATACTCATCAAATCTCCTTTCCCTGGCGGCGCTCGACTGGGTAAACGATGATATTGACGGCGAGTCGATGAACCGCTATTTGGCGCTGCACTACGTGCCGGGTGAGGCAACAATCTTCAAATCAATCAAACGCGTGTTGCCGGGCGAGCGACTGGTGGTGCCTATAGACGACCCGCACCCTCGTCGCCACCGCTATTACACGCCGCGGCTCGGCGCCGCCGGAAGAATTCCGGATGGCGACCTTGCCGCCGTTATCGAAGAAGCGGTTGTCTCAAGGCTTGTAGCGGATGTGCCGGTTGGCGTTTTTCTTTCTGGCGGGCTCGACAGTTCGCTCATTGCCGCGATTGCGGCAAAGAACCAGCCTCATATTTCCACGTTCTCGATGGGTTTCGAGTCGACAAGCCACGACGAAAGTCGATATGCAAAGACTGTCGCAAAAGTAATCGGAAGCCATCATCACCATTTTATTTTCGATGAAGAATCGTTTCGCTCGCTCCTTCCGCTCGTCGCTTCTGCGCTTGATGAACCTGTCGGAGATCAGGCGCAACTTCCGTTGTACTGGCTCTGCGAAGAAGCGCGCCGCCACGTGACGGTCGCGCTGTCAGGAGAAGGTGCGGACGAAATCTTCGCCGGTTATGGTTACTATCGCCGCCACTCAGTCACTCTGTATGGACGCCAGAAACTCGCTGCAATGCTATGGCGCCCTCGTTTCGCGCAAGCCGGCGCGCGTCGATTGATTCAGAATGAGGATCCGGTGACGCCATCGGGGTTCCCGCTTCTAACGGATATTGACGGGCGCCAGCGACTTACCGGCAGCAGCAACGCCGAGATGGACGCGTGGGAAGAGGGCTTGATGGCGTGGCTCAGCTCTTCGGCGGACAGCTTGCAACGGGCGACGGCAGCCGACCTGGCCACTTGGCTGCCGGATAACTTGCTCGTGAAGTTTGATCGGATCTCGATGGCCCACAGCCTCGAAGGGCGCGCGCCCTATTTGGCGCCGGCCGTCGCCGAAATCGGCCTCTCGCTTCCACCGGCCCAAAAGATCGATGGTGAGATCAACAAGGTGGCGCTTCGACGAGTTGCCGGCCGCTGGCTACCGCGGGAAATCCTCGAGCGGCCCAAGCAGGGATTTGTGCTGCCGATGGGGAAATGGTTGGCGCAATGGTTTGAAGATGAACCGGTCTCTGACTATTTTCTTGAGCGCGCGGTGTCCGGATTGGACATGAGAGAAGTAGCCCGATTGACGGCAGAAGACTTACTACAAGGCGTGAAGCGAGAGCGATTGCTGTTCGCGCTAGTGCTGCTCGTTGAATGGCACCGATCGTTCAAGAATAGACAGCGCGAGCTAGCGGGGAAATACAACGAGGCATCTGTGACTCGGGGCGAACTGGACCAAAGCGCTCTAATCCAATTCTCGTAGAACCTAATCATGTGTTCGGATTAGTCTTTGTTAAACGCATTCTTGTGTAAGCATGATCAAGCTGGGAAAGACTCTTAAAGTTGTTACAGCCAACCTGGTCATTCTCGTAGTGTTGTCTGAACTTGCCTCAATTGCAACTTACTATTTCTGGACGGGTGACTTCTTCTATACGCGCTCGTCCAACAAACTAGATCAATCTCTTACTATGCCTGCGGCTGGCGCAACGATGGATCGAGGGGGCGTGCAACAAGAAATGGTTCAGCAGCTTCACCCCTATTTCGGATTCATAGACAAGGTTGGGATTGATCACCGGACGCAGTACTCGCAAATGAGCCATCTTGCTAACAACTTCGGCTTCGCTTCCACACATCCGTATCCATTTAAGAAGCAGAATTCGAATCAATTCCTGGTGGGTGTCTTTGGCGGTTCGGTCGCAGCGAATTACGCATTTTTTGAGATGGAGGTACAGACACTCGCGACGGTGCTCAAGCAGGTTCCCGAATTAGCTGATAAAGAGGTCATTATTCTGCCGTTCGCAATCGGGGGCTATAAACAACCGCAACAGTTGTTGGTCCTTAATTACTTTCTGTCTATCGGACAGGACTTGGACTTAGCGATCAACATCGATGGGTTCAATGAGGTGGCGCTAGGCTATCTGAACTATCAGCATCGCACTGAAATATCGATGCCCAGTGACTTCATTCTTTTGCCGATGGTGAATTTGGCGACTGGCAACCTCTCGAGAGAGGAGCTTGCGCTCACCCTGGAGGTCATCAACAAAAGAGAACGTCTTGCCAGTTCAGTACGCTCGTTAGGCACCTCTAAAAGTGCTACGGGTTATGTGCTCACGTGGCTGTCGGCGCAAAACGCAGAGCGGAGTTACCGGAAACTGGTCGTCGATTTGGATCAGTCGCGTGTCTCAAGTAGCCGCTCGGACCAGTCTTACATGCAAATTCCCGGCGTCATGGCGCTCGGCGAAGACGAGGCGTTTGAAGAGATGGTTGCACTCTGGTCACGTTCATCGTTTATGATGAAACAGCTTCTCGACCAACGGAAGATTCCGTACTTTCAATTCCTGCAACCGAACCAGTACGTTAAGACCCGAAGGGTGCTGGGCAAGGAAGAACGGGCCGTGGCGTTTAGCGAAGCGAGCCCATTCCTTCCGGGGACTTTGAAAGGGTATCCGCTCTTGCTGGACGAGATCACCAACCTGCGGCAGGCGGGGGTGAATGTCTTTAGTGCCGTCGAAGTGTTTGACAGTATCAGCGAGCCCGTTTATTTGGATAATTGCTGTCACTACAATAGGGTTGGTAACCTGGCCTTTGGGAACTATGTTGCTAATAGTATCGCGCGGATACTTAAGAGCAGCCCTATCCAAAAACAGCAGTTTGCGGCAGGGCGGTAGGCCGCGGCGTCTGGTTAGACCTTCCAGAGTGCCCACCGGTGATTTGATGCAAAGATGGAAGCAAGCTCTAATAACCCTTCGGCAGAGCGTCGTTATCCTTCTAATTACGGTCGTGTTGGCGGAGATTGCTTTCAGGATCTACGCGCGGATCAATCCGACATTCATCTTTTACGGCAACTCTTACAATCGTTTTCGGGCAAAGCCTCACTCCTATGATTACGACTTCCAGATAAATTCGCAGGGGTTCAAGGACGTAGAGTTCAGCAAGCAAAAGCAGCAAGGTACGTTTCGAGTGTTGGGTCTAGGCGACTCCTTCGCTTATGGTATCGTGCCGTACCAATACAACTACCTGACCCTTCTGGAGGACGGTCTGAATAAGAGCGGCAAGAAGATCGAGGTCATCAATATGGGTATCGGAGGCACCGGTCCTCGAGACTATCTTTCAGTCCTTGTGAAGGAAGGTTTGGAATTGAGCCCCGATATGGTAATCGTATCTTTTTTCATCGGTAATGATTTTACCGATCCTTCCGTGGAAAAAATTGAAAAGAGCTGGTACTCGTACTCTTACGTGGCGGCCTTCGCAAAATACCTCGTTGATGTGAGAACCAAATACAACGAACAGCCCGTCCGGGAGACCCCGGTCGATTTCGAACAGTATTATGATGATCAGCCTACATTTGTCGATGATCATTTCCTCAAGCTGGAGATCGGCAGGAGTGAAATTTTCAAAAAGCAGAGCGAGTTGTTTCAGAACCAGTTTGCCGAAGCTGTGGGTTATTTGAAACAGATCAAAGATATATGCGACGCGCACAAAGTCAGGCTCGCCATCGTGTTGATTCCCGACGAAGTGCAAGTCAACAAAGCGCTGCAGTTCAGAGTAATGCAGATCAAAACATTCAATGTCAGCGCTGACGACTTCGATTTCACGTTGCCGAATCGGATGTTAACCGCCAAGCTCAGAGACCTCGGCATAGAATTCGTTGAGTTGCTGGACGAGTTCGCGGTCGCCGCGGCCAGTACGACTTTGTACAAGCCGCTCGATACTCATTGGAACATCGCGGGCAACAAGGTAGCGGCTGAGATCATTCAGAAGGACTTATTCGAAGGCTCAGCAAAGTCCGCCATGATCGGTAGCACAGCGCCTGCCAACGCGGAATCCTCAAACTATGAAGGCTTTCATGAAACCACCGATTGCAACTCGATTAAAGGCTGGTCGTGGAACGTTCGCCATCCAAACGACTCGATCAGAATAGCGCTGTACGATGGCGACACTTTGATTGGCACAGTGTCGGCAAATCTATTTCGAAAGGATCTGCTAGACGCGGGCAAAGGGAACGGCGCACACGCATTCGAGTTTGCGATTCCGCGCGTGCTCAAAGATGGCCGGCCACACGAGATTCGGGCAAAGATCGCTGATACTGGAATCTGGTTGACCGGAACACCGAAATCACTCCGCTGTTCGACGGAATGAATCAATGGATCTGCTTGCGCGCTACTTGTTCATTTCTATGTGATTAAAGTATATTTAGGCGTCCTTGTCAGCTCCCGGAATCGCGGAAAGACAGTTCTGACAATAGCCTTTCGGCAGCGAAATGAAATTGCGCAGACCAAACCCCAAGCGTTCATACGGCGTCGAACGCTACTTCGGCGTCCTGGTTGGGGCTGTGTTCGCCGCGGTTGGCGCGTGGTGGCTGACTCGTGGAAAGTTCCAACTGGTCGCGCCGTACTTCTTGACTCTCGGCGGATTGCTGCTTCTCATCGGGTTGGTCTATCCGCGCGCTCTCGTTGTTCCTAATCGCATGTGGATGAAGCTTGCGGAGGCGCTCTCATTCGTTATGACACGCGTGATTCTGGGGCTTGTTTTCTTCCTCATGGTCACTCCGATAGGTTTGCTCCGAAGAATCCTCGGCGGAGATCCGCTTCATCGTCGCGCTCGGCGAGCGGAGTCTTACTGGAAGCCTTACTTATCGAGGCAGGGTGACCCGCAACATTATGAGAAGATGTTTTGAGGTGCATTCAAAATGGCAAAATCACAGGTTCTCGTCCAGTTATTACAATTGATGAAGCATAACAAAAAGTACTGGTTGTTGCCGGTTATTCTGGTGTTGGTGTTAACGGGCGCGTTGATTGTCGCCTCGCAGGGGTCCGCCCTCGCGCCTTTTATCTACTCGCTGTTTTAAGGTTGTGACTAGCATTCTCGGCATCTCGGCGTTCTACCACGATTCGGCAGCGTGTCTTGTTGCAGACGGGAAGATCGTCGCGGCGGCACAAGAAGAGCGCTTCACTCGCATTAAGCACGACCATCGCTTCCCGAGAAACGCCGCGGCTTATTGCTTGCGAGAAGCAGGAATCGCCTTCGGCCAGCTCGACTACGTGGGCTTCTACGATAAACCGCTCCTCAAGTTCGAGCGCTTGCTCGAAACCTATCTCGATTACGCACCCGCTGGGTTCCCATCCTTCCTCAAAGCAATGCCCCTTTGGATGAAGGAAAAACTATGGATGCCCGACGTCATCCGCGTCGAATTGGCAAAGGCTGATGGAGCCGAGGACGCCCGTGCGGCGAAGAAGCGCGCTAAAAGCTTTTCGTGGCCGGTTCTTTTCGGTGATCACCACGAAAGCCACGCCGCCAGCGCGTTCTATCCTTCGCCGTTTGAGGAGGCAGCCATTCTAACGATGGACGGCGTCGGCGAATGGGCGACTAGCTCGATCGGTATTGGCCGGAGCAATGAAATCAAAATGCTTAAAGAGCTTCGCTTCCCCGACAGCCTCGGCTTGCTCTACAGCGCATTTACTTACTATACCGGATTCAGAGTAAACAGCGGCGAGTACAAGGTCATGGGGCTCGCGCCTTACGGAGAACCGAAGTATGTCGAGCTGATCAAAGAGAAGCTGGTAGAGATAAATGAAGATGGCAGTCTTCGAATGAACCATGAGTATTTCGGGTACGCGCAGGGCTTGCGGATGACGAATGGCGCTTTTGCGAAACTCTTCGGCGAGCCGCCACGCAAGCCAGAATCGCAACTGACTCAGAAGCATATGGATCTCGCACGCAGCATCCAGGAGATCACCGAGGAGGTAATGCTGAGTATGGCGCGCTATGCACACCGAGAGACGGGGATGAAACGACTGTGCATGGCCGGCGGCGTCGCACTGAACTGCGTGGGCAACGGAAGGATCCTTCGTGAGGGACCATTCTCGGATATATGGATTCAACCCGCTGCCGGAGACGCGGGGGGCGCGCTTGGCGTTGCGCTGGCCATCTGGCATCGCTACCTCGGCAAGCCGCGCACCAGCCCGGAACATATGGGGACCTGGCGTTCTTCGAGCAATGGGGTGAAAGGGATTCAGCCTTATGCAGACGGGATGAACGGCGCATATCTGGGGCCAAGAAACACGGAAGAAGAGATCGAAGCGTTCCTCAAGGAACGCAATCTCCCATATAAGAGACACCGCCGAGATGAGCTGCCCGCAGTTGTCGCCAATCTGGTTGCTAAAGAGAAGGTGATCGGTCTTCATCAGAACCGCATGGAATTCGGGCCGCGCGCGCTCGGAGCGCGTAGCATCATCGGTGACGCCCGCTCACCGCGGATGCAGTCGGTCATGAATCTCAAGATCAAGTACAGGGAAAGCTTCCGGCCGTTCGCGCCAAGCGTAACCCGCGAGCACGCCGCAGATTGGTTCGACCTGGATACCGACAGCCCGTACATGCTGCTTGTGGCAGATGTTGCAAACGGCCGCCGCCGCCAGATGACTGACGACGAAGAACAATTGTGGGGAATCGAAAAGTTAAACGTCGCGCGCTCGCAGATCCCGGCGGTCACTCATGTGGATTATTCCGCGCGCATCCAGACTGTGCGGCGCGAAGACAATCCCCTCTACTGGGAGATCATCGAAGCGTTTCGCCAAAAGACCGGTTGCCCCGTTATCGTAAACACGAGCTTTAATGTGAGAGGCGAGCCGATCGTTTGCTCGATAGAGGATAGCTACCGTTGCTTTATGAGAACCGAGATGGATGTTCTTGTCCTCGAGACTTGCGTGCTGGAAAAGGACCAGCAGCCGAAATTCGTGGATGATCGGGATTGGCGGCGCGAGTTCCAACTGGATTGAGCGGAAAGGGCGAATCATTCCGGCTTACGCATGATGACAAGGTCCTGCTGGTTTCCGATGTATGCGGGTATGATCTCGACGATCTTGAAGAATCGCGACCAGCTTTGCCGAACATAGTCTGGGGTCACATAAGTATTGCAGTAGTATTCGTCGTCCTCGATGTAGCCTCGCAGATCGTCGTTGTCGCCCGCGGAAAGAATGCCCTTCCTCTGCCACTCCTGCCAAAGCGAAAAGTCCCAGGATGACCGGCACGCCGTAGCCTCCCCAAGCACGCTCATCAGCAACAGCGCGCCTGGCCGGGCAATTCGATTCAACTCATAAAGCCATTCTATCTGGTCTCGCTCTCTGAGATGCGAAAAGACCGATATGCCAATCACCAGGTCAAACCTGGACAACGCAAGCTCTGTGGGAGGGTGAAGGGGAACCCGATAGAAGTCACCAAATCCAAGCTCTCGTTTGCACCAATTCAGATTATCAAAATCTACGTCCACACCGGTAAGTTTGACGTTCGGCAGTTCAGAGAAGTATCGGGTGACGCGCCCGCAGCCGCATCCCCAATCGAGAATCTGATTGAACTCTCCAATTCCCTTGCCATCCGTCCTTCGGAGAGCGAGATCGAGTTTCTTAAATGTCGTGTATCCTTCCAATCGAAAGATCTCGGGGCTTTCATTTCCGGCGACCCGCAGTCGACGGCCCGCGTCTGGTAGCGGCGGAGAACTTCGATCATCAGGATAATACCAATTATATTCTTGCCGTAACGGCAAGCCGGTCTCTCGATGAACGCATTTCAGCGTCATATATCCGTTTCCGAAGTCTTCCAGTGTTGCGCGAGTTCGGCAGTGGAATGCCGCCTTCTCTGCGCCTGGCTTGAACCAGAACACTTGAGCTACATCGGGTCGAGCGACGGGATAATCTATGGTCTCAAATGGCTGATCGTTCAGCGTAAAGGTGATGTCCGAGTGGCGGCCGCCGGGAGGTAGCGCCCATCCGTCAATCACGAGTTCGGTCCCATCGAGACTTATGTGATCGATGCACCAGGGTTCAGGACTCAACGCTGTATCGAGCAGCGTTCGGAATGAAGCGGTGTCACTCAACAGTCCGCCTCCAGCGAGAGGATCCACGAGTGGCGTTGCCTCGAGGTAAGCAATGGTTTCGGCTCATTCAGAATTGGCGCGCTCTTAGCCGTTCTTTCTTAAAATGAAGATGACTTCCCCGCCGTTCTTGAGGCACAGTTCGAGCTCAAAACTAACCATCTTCCGCAGCTCAACAATCAGCTCGAGCATCTCGGCTTGAGTCCACACATGGTAGTGAATGCTATAATCCATTCCCAGGTTCAACGCTATTTGCCTTTCGGCTTCTTCGTCATCCGAGACCTTGTTGACCAGCCGAGTCCATTCTTCGAAATGCTGTCGCCTCGACCACTCGGGACCGTCCTGAAAATCTTGCAGAAGATGCCCCAGGGTTGTCACCGGACGGTCGACGTCAAAAGAACACCGCTTGTCCGGCAGCGCAACATATAACACACCGCCAGGCTTGAGCACTCGGAACATATTGAGTACCGCTCCAATAGGATTTTGGCAGTGCTCGACGAAATGGTTGGCAATGACGAAGTCCTGGGTGGCTTCCAAAATGGATTCGAGTCGCTCGCCGTCGGCGATGATGTCGACATCGACAAGATCCTTGTCATTCAATTCCGGATAGTGCTTCCGTAGATCCTGCACCGATAGCCTGTCAACATATCTCACTTTTGCGGAGCGGGGCACGCCGAGCGGCATGTGCAGCGCGCCGATCTCGATGCCCTGCCCGCGGATGAACGTATCTGCAACGAATTCTCTGCCCAACTTCATAACGTTATTTGGCGACCACGGCCTGGCCGCATTGGGAGAGTAAGGGCTCACACGTCGGACGGCAATCAGTTCTTCACCCATTTCCCCACAATCGGAATATCGCCAGCTCCACCGAGCCGCACGATGTAATCCGATTTATCGCCATTGTGCAGGTAGAACATCAGCTCGTTCGGCCTGTAGACGCCAATGGTCGTTGTACCGTCTCCATCCCAATCACCGGCGAGAGGAAGATCCCCGCTCGCGCCATAGACGAAGGTTAGATCCGGCAAGCCCGGTGAATTGCTGTTCCGCAAATAAAAGGCGGATTCGCTTGGCCTATACACTCCAATTGTCGCCGTACCATTTCCGTCCCAGTCGCCGACTATAGGGACGTCGCCTTTGGCGCCGTAAAGCACCGTGAGGTCGGGTTTGCCTGTGGAGTTATTGTTCCTCAAATAGAATACTGATTGGTTAGGATCGTAGACTCCAATCGTTACCGTACCGTCGCCATCCCAATCACCGACAATTGGCACGGACTTTTTTGGTCCAAACGGCACGATAATGTCGGCATCCCCGGCAGAGTTGCTGTTACGTAAGTAAAAGATCCCTTCGTCCGGCTTGTAAATCCCAACCTTCGCTGTCCCGGTGCCATTCCAGTCCCCTGCCAGCGGTACGCCGTCCCGCGGTCCGAATGGTACGGCCAGGTCGGGGTCGCCCAGCGTATTGGTGTTGCGCAGATAGAAAGTTCCGTTGCTGGGCCGGTACACGCCGATTGTGGTGGGAGGCTTGCTGCCGGTAGTTTTAGATTGGCTGCGATTTGCAACAGGCGGTTCAGACTTGGAACACGCTCCGAACGTGGCGCCAAGGACTAATGCAGCGGCCATCAAGATTCGAGCAAGTCGTGTCTTCAATGATATCGTCCTTTCCTTCTACTTGTGGGTTAAGGATTGCGCGTACGCAACCTGAAGCGACGAGATTATATCATGTGTTATTGGCCATCCCAGTCTCCAGCTATCGGCATGTCTCCCGGCGCGCCGTACGGTATGGTGAGATCCGGAAAGCCCGTTGTGTTGCTGTTCCTCAAGTAGAAGATGGAACCGGTGGGCCGGTATAGCCCTATCGTCACACTGCCATTCCCATCCCAGTCTCCCACAATCGGAAGATCTCCCGCCGCTCCATACGGTATCGACAGATCAGGAAACCCGACTGTGTTGCTGTTTCTCAAGTAGAAGATTGATCCGCTTGGTCTGTATAGCCCGATCGTCGTCGTTCCGTTGCCATCCCAATCCCCGACAATCGGCATATCACCTGACGCTCCATACGGAATCGACAGGTCTGGGAAACCAGGCGTGTTGCTGTTCCTCAGATAAAAAGTTGACGTGGTGGGCCGATACACACCAATCGTCCACACCCCGTCACCGTTCCAATCCCCTACGACGGGAAGATCTCCGCCTGGTCCATCTCCGAATGGCACCGTGATGTCCGGGAAACCTGGCGTGTTGCTGTTTCTCAAGTAGAACGTCGAAGTACTTGGCCTGTACAGACCAATCGTCATCGTGCCGTTTCCATCCCAGTCACCTACGATGGGGATGTCGCCTGATGCTCCGAAGGCCACTGTGATATCCGGGGAGCCTGCGGTGTTGCTGTTGCGCAAGAAGAAGAAATTGCCGCTCGGTCTGAAGAGCCCTATTGTGTCTGCGAGGCCGCAGTTGTTCCGCAGAATCGAGACGGTGTCGCTTTGAGTATTCGCCACCGCCAGATCGAGCTTGCCATCGCCGTTGAATTCGCCCACGGCGACTGAGTACGGAACGTCGCCGCTGGGGAAGTCGGTCTTCGCGCCAAAACTGCCGGTGCCCGTGCCCAGCAGAATCGAGATGCTGTTATCAAGATAGTTCGCCGTCGCCAGATCGAGCTTGCCATCGACATTGAAATCCCCCACCGCGACTGAGTTTGGACCTTTGCCCGTGACGAAGTCGGTCCTCGCACCAAAGCTTCCTGTGCCCGTGCCCAGCAGAATCGATACGATGGCGGCGCAGCCATCGCCCGCCGCCGCCAGATCGAGCTTGCCATCGCCGTTGAAATCCGCGATGGCGACTGAGTTGGGACAGCCGGCCGAGAAGAAGTCAGTCTTCGCCCCAAAGCTGCCCGTGCCGGTGCCCAGCAAAATCGAGACGCTGGCGCTATTATTGTTAGCCACCGCCAGATCGAGCTTGCCATCGCGATTGAAATCGCCCACTGCAACTGAGATTGGAGTGCTGCCCGTGCCGAAGTCGGTCTTTGCTCCAAATGCTCCCGTGCCGGTGCCCAGCAGAATCGAGACGCTGGCGTCATTTCCGTTCGCCACCGCCAGATCGAGCTTGCCATCGTCATTGAAATCGGCCACCGCAACTGAGAATGGAGTGCCGCCCGTGGCGAAGTCGGTCTTCGCCCCAAAGCTGCCCGTGCCCGTACCCAGCAGAATCGAGACGGTGGCGCTTATTTGGTTCGCCACCGCCAGATCGAGCTTGCCATCGCCATTGAAATCCCCGACCGCCACTGATTCCGGAATGCTGCCGACGCCGAAGTCGGTCTTTGCGCCAAAGCTGCCCGTGCCCGTGCCCAGCAGAATCGACACAGTGGCGCCATTAGCATTCGTAACCGCCAGATCGAGCTTGCCATCGCCATTGAGATCGCCGACCGCGACTGAGATTGGAGTGCTACCCGTGCCGAAGTCTGTCTTGGGACAAAACACTCCGGTAGAGACAATTGGTGTGGTGTTCAGCAAAATGGAGACGGTGTTGTCAACTTCGTTCGCCGTTGCCAGATCGAGCTTGCCATCGCCATTGAAATCGCCAATCGCCACTGAGGCCGGACCGATTCCCGTGCCGAAATCGGTCTTCGCTCCAAAGCTACCCGTGCCCGTGCCCAGCAGAATCGAGACGGTGCTGCTGCTACTGTGCACGTTCGCCACCGCCAGATCGAGCTTGCCATCACCATTGAAATCACCGACCGCGACTGAGAATGGCTGGACGCCCGTGTCGAATTCGGTCCTCGCCCCAAAGCTGCCCGTGCCCGTTCCCAACAGAATCGAGACGGTGTTACTCTCAATGTTCGCTACCGCCAGATCGAGCTTGCCATCGCCATTGAAGTCACCCACCTCCAGTGAGACTGGACCTAAGCCCGTGCCAAAGTCGGTCTTCGTCCCAAAGCTGCCCGTGCCCGTGCCCAGCAGAATCGAGACTGTACTGAAACTACCGCTGTTCGCCACCGCCAGATCGAGCTTGCCATCGCCATTGAAATCGCCCACCGCGACTGAGTCGGGATGGTCGCCAGTGCCGAAGTCGGTCTTCGCCCCAAAGCCGCCCGTACCCGTTCCCAGCAGAATCGAGACTGTGTCGTTAGAACCATTCGCCACGGCTAGATCGACCCTGCCATCGCCATTGAAATCGCCCACCGCCACTGAGCGTGGCTGGATGCCCGTTCCGAAGTCGGTCTTCGCCCCAAAGCTGCCCGTGCCCGTGCCCAGCAGAATCGAGATGGTGGAGGCACCGTTCGCCACCGCCAGATCTGACCTGCCATCGCCATTGAAATCTGCCACCGCGACCGAGTTCGGACTAGTGCCAGTGCCGAAGTCGGTCTTCGGCCCAAAGCTGCCCGTGCCCATGCCCAGCAGAATTGAGACGGTGGGCCCGTCACGGTTCGTCAGTGCCAGATCGAGCTTGCCATCGCCATTGAAATCCCCCACCGCGACTGAGAGTGGAAATGCGCCCACGCCGAAGTCGGACTTCGGGGCAAACGAAACTGCTTGCGCCGCCGCCTCTGGTTCAAGCAGCCCGCCTAAGATAACCATAAACAGGCTAAGCCACAGAACGCGCGAAACACGGATGACGCTGGTGAACTCTTGATGTTGCATTTCTTCTACCTTCCTTTACCTTACAGATCACGTGCTAAGGAATGGGACCAGGTTTGGGGAATAATTTATTGAAGGACTGCCCATTCGCGGTTGCTCTGCCTGTAGCTTTTTGATGGAGGTCTGCTGACTACCCAGCGCGATGTGTAGAGAGCTGTTCGATGCGTGATTAGTTCGTCGAGCTTGGCAGACCGCGCGGGTTGGCCAACACTCATCAAGAAACGATCTTGGGGATCGAGGAGCGTCGCAGCCGAGGGCGATCAGCCCGTACACCCCTGACTACGAGGTCACCTCTGCCGCCCGTTAAATTCTGTCCCCAACGATTTGCTATGACTATTGGCCGTCCCAGTTTCCAACCAGGGGACTGTCTCCCGCCGCCCCGAACGATACCGTTATGTCTGGGAACCCCGGCGTGTTGCTGTTGCGCAGGAAAAACAGATTCCCGGTTGGTCTGAACAGTCCGATCGTCATCGTTCCGTTCCCATCCCAGTCTCCTGCGAGCGGCAGATCCCCGGCCGCCCCGAACGGTACCGTGATGTCAGGAGGACCCGACGTATTGGTGTTCCTCAAGAAGAAGAAGTTTCCCGATCCCGAGGGGCGGAACACTCCGACGGTCATCGTGCCGTTCCCGTCCCAGTCTCCTACTATCGGCTTATCTCCAACCGCGCCGTAAGGAATCGACAAATCGGGCAAACCTGGCGAGTTTGTGTTGCGCAAGTAGAACGTCGAAGTGCTCGGCCTATAGACTCCAATCGTCCATACGCCGTCGCCGTTCCAGTCTCCGACGACGGGCAGGTCTCCCCCGGGTCCGTCGCCGAATGGAATCGTTATGTCCGGCAATCCGGGCGTGTTGCTATTGCGAAGATAGAAAGTGGAGGTGCTCTGCCTGTACAACCCTATTGTCACGCTGCCGTTGCCGTCCCAGTCACCGACAACGGGGAGATCTCCGGGCGCTCCAAACGAGGCTGTGATATCGGGAAAGCCCGGAGTGTTGCTGTTACGCAGGAAGAAGAAATTGCCGGTTGGCCTGAACAGTCCTATCGTGTCGGTGTTGTTCGGCGGCGTGGCGCAGTTGTTCAGCAGAATCGAGACGGTTGCGGCGTCACCGTTAGCCACCGCGAGATCGAGCTGCCCGTCGACATTGAAATCGCCAAGCGCCACTGAGCGCGGATTGCTGCCGGTGTTGAAGTCGGTGCTCGACCCAAAGCCGCCCGTGCCCGTGCCCAGCAGAATCGAGACGGTGGAACTCGCCTGGTTCGCAACTGCCAGATCGAGCTTGCCATCCGCATTGAAATCGCCTACCGCGACTGAGGATGTAATGCTGCCCGTGGCGAAGTCGGTCCTCGCCCCAAAGCTGCCCGTGCCCGTTCCAAGCAGAATCGAGACGGCGGCGGCATTTCCGTTCGCCACCGCCAGATCGAGCTTGCCATCGCGGTTGAAATCGCCCACCGCGACTGAGATTGGGGAACTGCCCGCGCCGAAGGCTGTATTCGCCCCAAAGCTGCCCGTACCTGTTCCCAGCAAAATCGAGACTGTGTCGCTAGTAATATTCGCCACCACCAGATCGAGCTTGCCATCGCCATTGAAATCGCCTACCGCGATTGAAGTTGGATTGGTGCCCGTTCCGAAGTCGGTCTTCGGCCCAAAGCTGCCCGTGCCCGAGCCCAATAAAATCGAGATGGTTGCGGCACTAGAGTTCGCCACCGCCAGATCGAGCTTGCCATCGCCATTGAAATCTCCGACCGCGACTGATTCTGGACCGAGACCCGTGCCGAAGTCGGTCTTCGCCCCAAAACCGCCCGTGCCCGTGCCCAGTAGAATCGAGACGTTGTTGCTAGTAATGTTTGCCACCGCCAGATCTGGCTTGCCATCGCCGTTGAAATCACCTATCGCGACTGAGAATGGATTGACGCCGGTGCCGAAGCTGGTCGTCGCTCCAAAGCCGCCGGTGCCAGTGCCCAGCAGAATCGAGACGCTGTTGCTACCAGCGCTCGCCGCCGCCAGATCGAGCAAGCCATCCCCATTGAAATCGCTCACCGCGACTGAGAGTGGCGAGGGACCCGAGCCGAAGTCGGTCCTGGGACAAAACGCTCCGGTCGAGACAATGGGTGTGGTGTTCAGCAGAATCGAGACGGTATCGCTACTAAAGTTCGCCACCCCCAGATCGAGCTTGCTATCGCGATTGAAATCGCCTACCGCGACTGACAGTGGATTGCTGCCCGTGTCGAAGTCGGTCTTCGCCCCAAAGCTGCCCGTGCCATGGCCCGGCAGTATGGAGACGGTGTCGCTGCCAAAGTTGGCTACCGCAAGATCGAGCCTGCCATCGCCATTGAAGTCTCCCAGCGCGACTGAGAATGGATTGCTGCCCGTTCCGAAGTCCGTCTTCGCCCCAAAGCTCCCCGTGCCCGTGCCCAGCAGAATCGAGACGGTGGCGGCGGTAGAGTTCGCCACTGCCAGATCGACCTTGCCATCGACGTTGAAATCGCCAACCGCGACCGAGAATGGATTGCTGCCCGTTCCGAAGTCGGTCTTCGCCCCAAAGCTCCCCGTGCCCGTGCCCAGTAATATCGAGACGGTGTTGCCACTAAAGTTCGTCACCGCCAAATCGAGCTTGCCATCGTCATTGAAATCGCTCACCGCGACTGACTCTGGACTGCTGCCCGTGCCGAAGTCGGTCTTTGCTCCAAACGCTCCCGTGCCCGTGCCAAGCAGAATCGACACGGTGGCGTCATTTCCGTTTGTCACCGCCAGATCGAGCTTGCCATCGCCATTGAAATCGCCCACCGCGACTGAGTCTGGACCGCTGCCCGTGCCAAAGTCGGTATTCGACTCAAAGCCGCCCGTGCCCGTGCCCAGCAGAATGGAGACGCTGGCGCCATTTCCGTTCGTCACTGCCAGATCGAGTTTGCCATCGCCATTGAAATCGCCGACCGCGACTGAGTTTGGAACGCTACCCGTGCCGAAGTCGGTCTTCGTCCCAAAGCTGCCCGTGCCCGTGCCCAGCAGAATCGAGACGCTGGCGTCTTGTCCGTTCGCCACCGCCAGATCGAGCTTGCCATCGCCATTGAAATCGCCCACCGCGACTGAGTTTGGATTGATGCCCGTATCCAAGTCAGTCTTCGGGCCAAACGAAATGGTTTGGGCCATCGACACCAGTCCAAGCAGCCCGCCCAACATGACCACTAGCAGGCTGAGCCACTGAACGCGCGAAAGACGGATGATGCTGGCGAAGTTTTGGCGTTGCATTTTCCCACCTCTCTTAGTCCACAAATCAGGCGCCGAAGAGTCTGTTCAATATTATTGGCCGTCCCAGTCTCCAACCAAGGCAGTGTCTCCCGCCGCCCCAAACGATACTGTTATGTCCGGGAGCCCCGGCGTGTTGCTGTTGCGCAGGAAAAACAGATTCCCGGTTGGCCGGAACAGTCCGATCGTCATCGTTCCGTTCCCATCCCAGTCTCCTGCCAACGGCAGGTCCCCGGCCGCCCCGAACGGCACCGTGATGTCAGGAGGACCCGACGTATTGGTGTTTCTTAAGAAGAAGAAATTTCCCGAGGGGCGGAACACTCCGACGGTCATCGTGCCGTTCCCATCCCAGTCTCCTACTATCGGCATATCTCCAACCGCGCCGTAAGGAATCGACAAATCGGGCAGACCTGGCGAGTTTGTGTTGCGCAAGTAGAACGTCGAAGTGCTCGGCCTGTAGACTCCAATCGTCCATATGCCGTCGCCGTCCCAGTCTCCGGCTATGGGCAGGTCTCCCCCAGGTCCGTCGCCAAACGACACCGTGATGTTCGGAAGCCCCGGAGTATTGCTATTGCGCAGGAAGAAAGTGGAAGTGCTCTGCCTATACAATCCTATTGTCACTGTGCCGTTGCCATCCCAGTCGCCAACAATTGGGAGATCTCCGGGCGCGCCAAACGACGCTGTGATATCGGGAAATCCCGGAGTGTTGGTGTTACGCAAGAAGAAGAAATTGCCGGCTGGCCTGAAGAGTCCTATCGTGTCGGTGGTGTTCGCCGGGGCGTTGCCGCAGTTGTTCCGCAGAATTGACACGGTGGAGCCATCAACGTTCGCCACCGCCAGATCAAGCTTGCCATCGCCATTGAAATCGCCCACCGCCACTGAGCGTGGAGTGCTTCCGGCGCCGAAGTCGCTCTTCGGCCCAAAGCTGCCAGTGCCCGTGCCCAGCAGAATCGAGACGGTGGCGCTTCCAGCGTTCGCCACCGCCAGATCGAGCTTGCCATTAAGATTGAAATCGCCCACCGCTACTGAGATTGGACCGGTGCCAGTGCCGAAATCGGTCTTCGCCCCAAAGCTGCCCGTGCCGGTGCCCAGCAGAATCGAGACGGTCACTGCATTTCCGTTCGCCACCGCCAGATCGAGCTTGCCATCGCCGTTGAAATCACCCACGGCGACTGAGTCTGGATTGGCGCCAGTGCCGAAGTCGGTCTTCGCACCAAAACTGCCCGTGCCCGTGCCCAGCAGAATAGACACTGTGGCGTCAATAGTGTTCGTCACTGCCAGATCGAGCTTGCCATCGCCGTTGAAATCGCCCACCGCGACTGAGTATGGTTGGACGCCAGTGCCGAAGTCGGTCTTCGCACCAAAGCTGCCCGTGCCCGCCCCCAGGAGAATCGAGACGGTGTTCTCACCATGATTCGCCACCGCCAGATCGAGCTTGCCATCACCATTGAGATCACCCACCGCGACTGAGATTGGATTGACGCCCGTGCCGAAGTCGGTCTTCGCCCCAAAGCTGCCGGTGCCCGTGCCCAGCAGAGTCGAGACTGTGCCGCCGCCAAAGTTCGCCACCGCCAGATCGAGCTTGCCATCGCCGTTGAAATCGCCCACCGCCACTGAGGATGAACCGGGGCCAGTGCCAAAGTCGGTTTTTGCCCCAAAGCTGCCCGTGCCCGTGCCCAGCAGAATCGAGACGGCGTCGCCTTGAAACTTGGCAACCGCCAGATCGAGCTTGCCATCGCCATTGAAATCGCCCACCGCGACTGAGTCTGGCACCATGCCCGTGTCGAAGTCGGACTTGGGACAAAAGACTCCGGTCGAGACAATTGGTGTGGTGTTCAGCAGAATCGAGACTGTATTGTCAACTTCGTTCGCCACCGCCAGATCGAGTTTGCCATCGCCATTGAGATCGTCCACTGCCACTGCGCGAGCCTGGGCGCCCGTGCCGAAGTCGGTCTTCGCGCCAAAGCTGCCCGTCCCCGTGCCTGGTAGAATTGAAACGGTGTCGTCAAGTGCGTTCGCCACCGCCAGATCGAGCTTGCCGTCGCCATTGAAATCGCCCACCGCGACTGACCTCGGATTGTTGCCAGTGCCGAAGTCGGTCTTCGCCCCAAAGCTACCCGTGCCCGTGCCCAGCAGAATCGAGACGGTGGCGGCACCATCGTTCGCCACCGCCGCGTCTAGTTTGCCATCGCCATTGAAATCGCCCACCGCGACTGAGACTGGCTGGATGCCCGTGCCGAAGTCGGTCTTCGGCCCAAAGCTGCCCGTGCCCGTGCCCAGCAGAATCGAGATTTTGTTGTTGTTAAAGTTAGCCACCGCCAAATCGAGCTTGCCATCGCGATTGAAATCCCGCACCGCCACTGAGAATGGAAAGCTGCCCGTGCCGAAGTCGGTGTTCGCCCCAAAGCTGCCCGTGCCCGTGCCCAGCAGAATCGAGACGGTGTTGCTTCCACCATTCGCCACTGCCAGATCGAGCGGGCCATCGCCATTGAAATCGCCGACCGCGACTGAGAGCGGAGTGGCGCCAGTGCCGAAGTCGGTCTTTGCCCCAAAACTGCCCGTACCCGTGCCCAGCAGAATCGAGACGGTGTTGCCCCTAAAGTTCGCCGTCGCCAGATCGAGTTTGCCATCGCCATTGAAATCACCCAGCGCGACTGAGAATGGACCGGCGCCAGTGTCGAAGTCGGTCTTCGCCCCGAAAGTACCCGTGCCCGTGCCCAGCAGAATCGAGACGGTGTCGTTGTCAAGGTTCGCCACCGCCAGATCGAACTTGCCATCGCCATTGAAATCACCCAACCCAACTGCTTGCGGATTTGCGCCCGTGGCAAAGTCAGTCTTCGGGCCAAACGAAACGGATTGAGCGGCCGCCCCCAGTTCAAGAAGCCTGCCCAACATGACCATTAGCAGGCTGAGCCATAGGACGCGCGAAAGAGGGAAGATCCTGGCGAAGTTTTGTCGTTGCATTTTTCCCACCTCTTTTGACACACAGATCAGGTGCCAAGAAGGTTCAATATTAGACCAGGATCGGAAAATAAGCTATTGGAAGCAACTACACATACGCGCTGGTTCTGCCTGTTGCTTTTGATGGAGACCCAGTGACTACCCACGCGAGCTGAGCAGTGCCGTGATCGTGTAGGAGAGGCTACAACTATTGCCCATCCCAGTCTCCGGCCAGTGGTCTATCTCCCGCTGCGCCGAACGGAATAGAGAGATCTGGAAAGCCCTGTGTGTTGCTGTTTCTCAGGTAGAAGATGGCAAGTCGAAGTGTAACCTTTGCTCTCCAGCAAGAGCCATACAAAACTTCAGATTAGAGGTTGCGCGTGTCAGTAGAAGTCGCAGGCGTCGAGAAGGCGAACCGACGGCTCGAGTGCGCCTGAGCGCACACCTCCGCCGGTGAGTGGATTAACAACTACAGACCATTCCAGTTTCCAGCTAGAGGCTTATCCCCCGATGCTCCATACGGCACTGTGATGTCCGGGAATCCTGTTGTGTTGGTGTTGCGTAGATAGAAGATCGAGCCGCTTGGCCTGTATAACCCTATCGTCACAGTGCCGTTACCATCCCAGTCTCCCACAATCGGAAGATCTCCCGCCGTGCCATACGGGATGGATAGATCCGGAAAACCCGCGGTGTTGCTGTTTCTCAAATAGAAGACAGACCCGCTTGGTCTGTAGAGGCCGATCGTCGCCGTTCCGTCGCCATTCCAGTCACCCACGACCGGCATATCTCCCGGCGCACCGTAGGACACACTGATGTCCGGAAATCCTGGCGTGTTGCTATTGCGCAAATAGAAGGTTGACGTGCCGGGTCGATACACGCCGATGGTCCATGTGCCGTTGCCATCCCAGTCGCCGGCGATAGGAATGTCGCCGCCGGGGCCATCTCCGAATGGCGCCGTGATGTCCGGGAACCCTGGCGTGTTGCTATTTCTGAGGTAGAACGTGGAATTACTCGGCCTGTACAGACCAATCGTCACCGTGCCGTTGCCATCCCAGTCACCTACGATGGGGATGTCGCCTGACGCTCCGAAGGCCACGGTGATGTCCGGGGAGCCTGCGGTGTTGCTGTTTCGCAACAGGAAGCGATTGCCGCTTGACCTGAAGAGCCCTATGGTGGTGGCTCTGCTCGGCGGCGTGTTGCTGCAGATGTTGAGTAGCACTTGAACGCTATTGGACTGGTTGGCCATCGCTAGATCAGGTTTGCCGTCGAGGTCGAAGTCTCCAACTGCTAGGGAAACGAGAAACGTTCCGGTGTTTAATCGGGGAGCCTGCGGGCTGGTTGAATCCTCCAGCACCGTTGCCCAATTGGATTGTCAGGTTGTTGGAGTTATTGTTCGCCACCGCCAGATCAGGCTTGCCGTCGATATTGAAGTCCCCCACTACAATGCCCAGAGGAAAGGTCCCCGCGCCAACAGGCGAGCCGGCAGGTTGAGTGAACCCCCCGCTTCCGTTGCCCAACAGGATGGTCACGTTGTTGGAGGTGGCGTTAGCTGCCACAAGATCAGGTTTGCCGTCCTGGTTGAAGTCGCCTACTTTTATGGAAATGGGTGTACTTCCCGCGCCCACCGGCGAGCCAGCAGCCTGAGTGAAACTTCCGCTGCCGTTGCCCAAAAGAATTGTAACGTTGTTGGAGACATTGTTCGCGATCGCAAGATCGGGCTTGCCGTCGAGGTTGAAGTCGCCAACGGCAACGGAATCAGGAAGACTCCCCGCGCCCACCGGCGAGCCGATAGCTTGAGCGAATCCCCCGCTGCCGTTCCCCAATAAAATCGTGGCGACGTCGTTCTGGTTGGTGAGCGCAAGATCAGGCTTGCCGTCGAGGTTGAGGTCTCCAACGGCTACCGAATTGGGAAACGTTCCCGCGGCAACGGGCGAGCCGGCAGCCTGAGTAAATCCGCCGCTGCCGTTGCCCAAAAGGATTGTCACGTTGCTCGAGGAATTGTTCGCCACCGCAAGATCAGGCTTGCCGTCGAGGTTGAAGTCCCCTACAGCTACGGACTGAGGAGCAGCCCCTACCCCTATGGGCGAACCGCCTGGCTGAATGAAGCCGGCGCCGGGGCAGGGAAACGCATTGCAGGTGTTGAGCTGGATTATCAGGTTGTCGCCGCCCGCGACAGTACTGATTCCCGCAAGGTCAGCCTTCCCGTCCCGGTTGAAGTCCGCTCCGACTATGTAAACGGGTCGAAAGGACGTTCCCACGATCGTGCCTGAGGTGACCCCCGCGTTGCCATCGCCATATCGAATCATCACGAAGCCGGTTGTCACGAAATTCAAGTTCGAAACCGCAACATCAGGCTTGCTGTCAAGATTGAAGTCTCCGACTACTACGATAAACGGATAATCTCCCGCGCCAATGACCGAGCCGGGGGGCTGAGTAAATCCTCCGTTGCCGTCGCCTACCAGGATTGTCACGGCGCCGCCGCTCGACGGGCTGGTTTTGCCGTTTTCGGTGGGCCTTTTCAGTTGTCCAAAGCTTGCCACTGCAAGATCGGGCTTGCCGTCGAGGTTGAAGTCACCCACCGCTATGGATTCAGGAGTGTCTGCCACGTCCCAAGGGGAGCCGGGGCTCTGGACGAATCCTCCGGCGCCGTTCCCCAACAGAACTGTCACGGCGTAGGAGGGGTATCCGTTTGTCATTGCTAGATCAGGCTTGCCGTCCCGGTTGAGGTCTACCACGACTACGAAAACGGGAGCAGTCCCCGCGGCGACAGGCGAACCGGGTGCTTGAGCGAACCCTCCGTTGCCGTTTCCCAACAGGACCGTAGCACTGTCGGACCCGGCGTTGACCACTGCAAGATCAGCTTTGCCGTCCAGGTTAAGATCTCCCGATGCTACTTTGTAAGGATTAGTCCCCACACTGATTGGCGAGCCGGCGGGTTGCGAGAATCCACCGCTGCCGTCGCCCAGTAGGATTGTAATATTGTTCGAGCTACGGTTGCTCACCGCAAGATCAGGCTTGCCATCCAGATTGAAGTCTCCTACTTCTATGGAAGTAGGCTCCATTCCAACGCCGACAGGCGAGCCGGCGGGGCTGGGTGAATCCACCAAGGCCGTTGCCCAATAGAATTGTCACATTGTTGTTGGCACGTTTCGATACCGCGAGATCAAGACTGCCGTCCCGGTTGAAGTCACCCACAGCCATAGCTCCGGTATCATGCCCCACGTCTAACCCTGAACCCTGAGCAAAGCTCGCCTCGCTGCACCCGCTTGCACCTTGCTGCATTAGTCCAGCCGCGTTCCTACTCCCCGCGGCTGACGATGTCGTCCCGGTCACGCCCGGAGGCGAGAGCGAAGGGGTCACCGCCGCGCCGACGATGGCGCGGTCGGCCCTCATCGGCAGCGAGAACAGAGGCAGTGCCAGGACAAACAGCATGTAGCGAATGGTTGAGACCAAGTTCGTGCGCAACATGGTGAGATCCCCTTTTGAGCATCTCCTGTGAGATTGTTGTCAGGCGCGGCACCCGCCACACAGTCCTTGCCCGCACGAATCACAGCGCCAGAACCGCTGGTGTCAGCTTGTGAGCTGAGTAAGCCTATCACGAAAGGACGACGGACACAGGGTCAAACCGCGCTACTTGCTCATAGCCACTCTATAGTCCATCCCAATCTCCTGCTAGCGGCTTGTCTCCCGCTGCGCCGTACGGCACAGTCAGGTCAGGAAACCCGGTAGTGTTGCTATTGCGCAAATAGAAGATGGAACCTGTGAGCCTGTATAGCCCTATCGTCACAGTGCCATTCCCATCCCAGTCTCCCACAATCGGAAGATCTCCCGCCGCTCCATACGGTATCGACAGATCAGGAAACCCGACTGTGTTGCTGTTTCTGAGGTAGAAAATCGAGCCGGTCGGCCGATACAATCCGATCGTTGTCGTCCCGTTACCGTCCCAGTCTCCTACAACTGGAAGATCGCCTACTGCACCGTATGGTATGGACAAGTCGGGGAAACCTGGTGTGTTGGTGTTTCTGAGATAGAACGTGGACGTGCTCGGCCTATAGACGCCGATTGTCCAGACGCCATCGCCATTCCAGTCGCCAACGATAGGAATGTCTCCGCCCGGTCCATCGCCAAAGGATACAGTGATGTCGGGGAACCCCGTGGTATTACTGTTTCTCAGATAAAACGTAGAGGTGCTTGGTCTGTAGAGACCAATCGTCGTCGTGCCGTTGCCGTCCCAGTCGCCGACAACTGGAATATCTCCGGGTGCCCCAAACGACGTGGTGATATCGGGAAAACCTGGAGTGTTGCTGTTACGCAAGTAGAAGAAATTGCCGGTTGGCCTGAAGAGTCCGACGGTATCTGTTCCGTTTGCCCCTGAAGCGCCAACCCGCCACGCGCCTCGCCCATGCGTAAAAGCAAATAAGGTCTTCACTCCCGCCACGGAATTGATCTTGAGAGACTCCGTTACTACGTTGGCAAAGCCGGTTATCTCCTTCATCCAGTTCGCCCCGCCGTCAGTGGTCGTAAAAACGCCGAGGTCTGTTCCTATATAGAGAGTGTTTGTATTTACCGGGTCAACGACGATTGTATGAACCGGTATGTCTGGAATTCCGGTAGCGCCCGCGCCATCAATTCCCGCCCATGTCGCGCCGGAGTCAGTGCTCTTGTAGACGTGCTTGTCAGTGCCAACTGAATTGAAGGAGGCATAGGTGGCATAAGCGATGTTGGAGTTTGACGGATGAAAAGCGAGCCACGAAACATAGCCGTTTCTAGGTGTGACGGATGCCCAATTTGTGGCTGAGGTGGAGGTGAGACCGATGCTGGTTCGGTTTATACAGCCGTCGCTCATTCCGGAGAGTACTTTGTTTCCGTCAGTCGGCGCCACAGCAATCGCGCTGACTTTCTCATTTCCGCAGGTCGTGAGACTTGCTTGCGTCCAGCTACCCGCGCTATTGGTGGTGCGCCACATGGCAAACCCCCCTGTCCAGAGCCGCTGCGGATTGCCAGGATCCATGATGAAAGGAGCTATGAACAAGAAGTTGCCGCCACTTTCAGTAATTCCGGTTATAGACGACGCAAAGCTCGTCCCGCCGTTTGTGGACTTCTTGATTGATAAGCCGGTGTTCTCGGCAAAGAGAACGGTGGTCGCCGGCGTCCCGGCTGTTGTTGGGTCTACAGCAACGTAGCCGCCATCACCACCAAGAATTGAATTCCATAGGCTGCCTCCGGCGGTTGTGCCGCGGACGGTTCCATTGTCCTGCAGCCCGCCGAAATAAGTCTGACCATCGGGATACATCACCCCATCATAAAACTGGGTGACAGCATAGCCGTTATTCAGATTAGACCACGGAACGCTGCTTACCTGACTGCATATGGAACTAACTCCGTTATCTCCGCCAGCGAGCCCCACAGCAGCGCGGGCGTCAGTGGTCTTGAATAGCCCGCCGTCATTGCCAAGGTACATGATCTTGTTGGTCGTGCCGTTGAAGCCGGGATCGAAAGCAATCGCGTGATGGTCTGCGTGCGCATACTGGGGAAACGTAGTATTGGCCCACCAGTGGGATGCTATGCCAAAGTTAGCTCCGCCATCGTCTGAGCGGAAGGTATCGGTGCCTCCGATCCAGACCCGGTTCGCGTCCAGCGGATCGACTGCTATGATATTGTCATACCATCCTTGATTGTTAAACGAGCTCGTTCCAAATCCACACTCAGTCAGGTACGCGATGACAGGGTTTGAAAGAATGACCGTGTTGATCTTGGACGGGCTTGTGTTGCGAACCCTGGCGCCCCATGTACCTCCTCCGTCGGTAGAGCGGAAGACGCCCTGGAGCCCATTCAGAAAACTCCCAACGGTATTGCTCGCCGCCAAAGCGTACATCGTCTGTTGATTGGACGGGGCAATTGCAAGAGAAGTCCTGCCCATTCCGGCATCGCTAAGAACAGGCGTCCATACACCCGCTCCGGCGGCATCCAGGTTTCGATAAACGGTCGCCTGCACGAAGTTGCCAAACGAGGCCAGCACAACATCTTGAACCAGATTGTCGGTGCGGATCGCCAGGTCCATGCAGCCGCCCTGTTGTCCCGGATTGTGCACTTGTGTCCAGTTCGTGCCTCCATCAACGCTTCGCCAGACGCCGGTACTGGTGCCCGCATACACGCGTTGGCTATTCCCCTTGCTCACTACTATGTCGTTGACAAAGAAAAAATTCGAGTTGATGGTATTGGCCAGTTGCGTCCAGCTCGTTCCGCCGTTTGTTGACTTGAATATGCCGTTGCCCCTGACAGCGTCGATGTTGAAAAAGCCCTCACCTGTACCCGCATAGAGAACGCTGGAATTATTTGGATCCATCACCAGCGAGCACACCGTAAGGTTCGCCATCGTGTCATTCAAAGGAGTCCAGGCCGCGCCGCCATTTGTAGATTTCCACACGCCGCCCGAAACACCGGCCGCATACATGATATTCGCGTTTGAAGGATCGATCAGCAGCCCGCGAGTTCGGCCGCCAACATTGCCAGGGCCGAGTGGAGTCCAGGTGGCAAGGGCATTTTCCAACACCCCACCTTCGTTTTCGGATTGGAAAGAGCGATTCAACGCAGTCGAATACTGAGGCATGTTCGCTATCTGCTCAATAGCTTTGGCATACCTCTCGACCGGTATCGGGTCTCTCTTAAGAGGGATGCCCTTAATCCCGCTTGCGACCGCGTCGTCCGCAATCGGAGCTCGTTTTAAGCGATAAAACTCTTGAGCTTCGCCGGGACTGTCGAAGGGTTTCATTTCTCTTCTGAGCTCCTTCGCGATCAAAGATTTGGACTTCCTCTTACCTTGCCCGGCGACCTTATGAGTGTCTCCTCGACGCTTAGGAAGCCCGGGCTTCGCACTTGCCTCGCCTCTACGTGACGACCCAGCGAGCAGTCCCCGTTTCGCTACGTCGCCGTTCGCGTCGCCGGCGGATACGCCGGCAAGCGGGGTGCTGACTACCGGCGCCGGCTCGAAGGATAGAGCGGAAACTCTGTGCACACTGCCTGTCAGCGCGAGCATGACCGCTGAGAACACGATTAGACACGATATCGTGAGGATCGGACGTACTGCCGTGGCGTTGTGACCATCCGCAGACATCATTAACGCGATTGATCGGTATTCATTTGTCTTTGACATGGCTTTGCGTCTCCCAATCTGAAATCAGTGTGAGGAACTCTCGACTCCCAAAGAGAACAGGCTCGGCCCACCTTGAACGCTTAGTGCGATCAATCTCAACTGTCCTTATCGGCCGGGCATTCAACTGTCAGCGGGCAGCACCACCTGATTCATTACGACTTCTGGCTACAGCATGAATCGATGCCTTGCGCGAAGCCGGCACAGGGCCGGTGATCTGACAAGTATGCGTATGCTTTAGCTCGCTAGAAGAGCTTTCCACTCGGATTTCTGTCGGAGCCCGAGAGACAGACGCGCCGATTCTAGCGCTCGCTTGATCGCACGTCAACAAGTAAGCGCGAACTTTTTTGTGAGAAAAAACGCAGGTGAAGATGCAAACAACTAAACGGGTGGCCGGAACACAATTGTCCTCCATGGATTTTGATACTTGCGAAGTCAGATGTACCATTAAGCCGGAGTGAGTAACCCAATGCACGGAATTACGATTCTAAACCCTGCCTTATTGTTCTGGTTTAGCTTATTCACGCCGCAGGGACTGGAAGTGTGTCTTCCCTCCGGCGTGAAACTGACAGATACCGTGTCGGCGCAAATCATCAGATCGGATGCTTCGGGCAATGTTATCAAGAGAATTACTGTGAAGGAAAAACTGACTGCGTTAAAGGCTCGCTGCAAGAAAGGCAATCTCGTCGATCGCCGGGGACGGCAGATTTACTTTTACAGGCTGACCGGTTGCTGGGGTAACCCACCCGCGAACTACATGGAGATTCTAGCGCGCCAACGTAACGAGTTAAGGAAACTGAAGAAGCGGTATACAGTAGTTGAAATGAGCTGCAACACGTCTGGATTACTGATACAGTGAGATCCCGTCCTCGTAATTGCCCGTTAAGGTAGAGCTACGGTGAGCATGAAGGACAATTCTGCACGGGGAACGTACTGTTGATGAAGACATTTCCGGCGGCGGTGCACATTGCGTTGATCGTGCTTTGGAAGCAATGTATCGCGGGGAACGATCCGAAGTTGCGAAAAGTATTCTTGTCCGCCGCCGCTGAACCGCCAATTATTATTGTCATGCTCGCGGCGCTGCTTGATTGCATGAAAACCCCTTCTGAGTAGAGAGGGCTGTCCGGCAGGTCAAATAGGTTGCCCTTTATCACGATGCTAACTGGCCTGTTCCTGGAGTTCGCTACGGTCACTCCGACGTAATTGTAAAAGAATGTGTTGTTCAGAATGTTGACTGTTCCGTCTTCGACGAAGATTCCGTTCAGAGTGTTGTTCGAAAAAGTGTTTCCTGAGATCGTCATCGGAGCGGCCAGCCCGGCTATCTCGACGCCGTTGTTGCCGCCTGGGCCGCGAGTTCCCCGTGCGCCGTTGTATGCGAATACGTTGCCCGTTATTTCACCCGTCGCTTGCAGCTCGTAGTAAGCGCCGGCAGTGCCGTTTTGCACAACGAAGTTATTTCGGAGCACAGCATTGCTCGTGTGTGTCATCAAAATTCCGCCGTCGTAGTTTCGACTGACATTCGTGTAGGTTACAGTGACGGCTGCATTGTTGAACAACACAATGCCTCTTCCGCCGGGAGCGGCTGGTGGAGGAGGCATGTTCGAGGGCTCCGTCCCGTTGTCGCTGGCCGAGCTGCGATTAACCATCGCAGAAGTGCCTGTGTCCAGTTGAATGCCGTTTCCGATGCGGCTAGTGTCGAACGAGGAACGATCAACGTTCAAGGTTGCGGGACTACCCAGGTACTGAGCCCCAACCAGGCCATTGTCCCAGCCGCCTGACGTGCTGATGTGTTCGAGTGTCATTGACGATCCGAGGTTTATTATGCCTCGTCCCGGAGTAGTTCCATCGGGGCCCTGGCTTATGAAGTGGATGTCCCGCAGCGTGTTGTTCTGACATTGAAATGCGGAGAACACATCGCCGGTCGAAGGATTGATATGCGTGGCAGTCGGCCCTGCGCCCTGGAAAGTCAGGTTCGGTTTCTGAGAGATACTTATGCGCTCCGGATAGCTGCCCGCCGCTATGCGAATGATGGTGTTTGAAGGAGGATTCGAAGCCACCGCCGCGCCGATTGTCGAATAGGGCATCCTCTGGGAACCATCTTGCGATCCGGTTGCGCCAGCGCGAACGAACACAGAAACCGCGGTGTTGAAGTATCCTACCAGTGGGCGGTCTCCCGCCGCGCCATAGAAGCGAATCTGATCTGCAGTTCCATTCCGATCAAGATCTATGTACCAGACGCCGTCTCGAAAAATGGCCAGGTCCGCTAGCCCGTCGTTGTTGAAGTCGGCTGCGAGCGGTATATCCTGCGATGCCCCTCCAAATATGTAAACCGCATCAGCGGTCCCGTTCCAATCGTAATCGACATACCATCTGCCTTGCCGGTATATCGCACGATCCACGCTGCCGTCACCGTTGAAATCCGCGACGACCGGAATATCGCCGGCCAGTCCGCCGAATAAGGAGATGTGATCCGGTACGCCGTCCAGGTTGAAATCGAGATACCAGAATCCGTTGCTTCGATAAACGCCGATGTCGGCTTTTCCATCTCCATTGAAGTCGGCCACAATGGGCGTATCAGTTGGCGGCGAGCCTCCGAATACCACCACTCGGTCCGCAATAGAAGCGTTGAAGTAGTCAATATACCAGGTCCCGTTCCTGTACACCGCGAGGTCGGTTATCGTGTCCCCGTCGAAGTCTCCAACCAATCCGATGTCTGTCCCAGCGCCGTAGCCTACGGCACGATCCGGGATCGAGTCGCCGTTGTAGTCGAGGTAGAAAATCGGTGTGCCGGTTCGCTTCAGAGCCAATTCCAAAGGTGGATAGGCGAGAACGTCAATGGCACTGAAGGCCAGGCTGCCAACGAGGACCAGCAACCCCCTGGTGATAAAAACAAGTGACGCCGACAATACTTCCCTTTTTTTGGCAGCCATCGTTGCATACCCCTACGCTTGATCTTAGTCTGCGCTTCGGGGGTAGTAAAGAATAAAGGTTAGATTCGCTCATATCTGCTTTTTGCTTAGAGAAGGACGGAGTCCCAGGAGACTGCGCACGATACCTGGCGCTTCCTCACGAGTGACGTCGACGGACCGTGGGTACGATGCTTGCAACAGCGGCATCCCTGAAGTCATTGTTCAAGTCAGATACCGTCCCAGTTTCCAACTAGAGCTTTATCGCCCGCCGCACCGAACGGCACCGTTATATCAGGAAGACCCGGCGTGTTAGTGTTGCGCAAGAAAAAGAAGTTTCCACTCGGTCTGAACAGCCCGATCGTGGTAGTACCGTTTCCGTCCCAATCCCCAACGATTGGCAAATCGCCTGGTGCTCCATACGCGACGGTTATATCGGGGAAACCCACCGAGTTGCTGTTCCTCAAGAAGAAGAAGTTACCCGACGGACGGAAGAGCCCTATGGTCATCGTGCCGTTGCCGTCCCAATCGCCAACTATCGGTAGATCTCCTGGCGCTCCGAATGGGATCGATAGGTCCGGGAAACCCGCAGTGTTGCTGTTGCGCAAGTAGAAGGTGGATGTGCTCGGTCGATAGACTCCAATCGTCCAGACGCCATCCCCGTCCCAGTCTCCCACGATGGGGATGTCTCCACCGGGTCCGTCGCCAAACGCCACCGTAACGTCCGGAAGTCCCGGTGTGTTGCTATTCCGCAGAAAGAACGTCGACGTGCTAGGTCTGTAGAGGCCTAGCGTCGCGGTCCCGTTGCCATCCCAGTCGCCAACGATCGGCAGATCTCCCGGTGCGCCATATGCCACGGTGATGTCAGGGAAGCCTGGCGTGTTGCTGTTGCGCAAGAAGAAAAAATTCCCGGCGGATCGGAAGAGTCCGATGGTGTCGGTGCCAGGTGAAACCGACGCATTCGCGATCGACAGCAGGTAATCTCCCGCGCCGGTTGCGCCGGTCGAGGAGGTGCCAATAGAAACTCTCGCGTAATACGTCCCGCTCATGAGGATCCTGAAGACCATCGCCTCACCCGGCGAAGCCGGCGTCGTGCCGACGAGCGTGCCTGGGCTGGGTGTTGTCGAAGAAGTTGAGCCAAGGTCATTGACCGAGAGAAGCGTAGCGCCTCCCGAATCGAGCAAGGCCAACGCACCGTTGATCGGCGTATTGTCGCGCAACGGATCACAATCCAAACTCAGGAAAATAAGGTCACCAGCCTGCGCGGAAAAGGCGAAGATATCCAAGTCTGGCGAAGGCGCGGGGCCAGACAGACTGCCGCTAAAATAGTTATTCGCGGCCGAATTTGCCTGGGCGATCGTGTTGTTCGGCTCAACCTCAATCGTAGCCGCGCTAATGGGCGGTTGGACTACTGCGTATAGACGGTAAGGCTCCGCAGCCTCCGGAGTCGGTGGGGGCGGAATAGGTGGGGGTGGATTAGCTGTGTTGTGGTTCACGCGAAGGAAGGTCTGAGTGCCTGTCGTCGGCGTGCCCGCGACGTTCGGAGCGAGTACACCAAAGGGCACATCGTTGTTGATGTCGTCGTATTCCAGCGTATCGGTTGTCGTGGTGACGCGGAGGTCAAAGTCGCCGAGGTTTGCCGCGACGCCATCAACCATGGCGAAAACGCGCGAGCCGGCGGCCGGTGTTCCTAGCGAATAAAAATCCGCGTCGCCAGGTGGATTGATCGACCCTTCGATGCCAAAAGCAATCACGTTGGCTTGCGCCGGAGTATCGTTCGGCTCGGTCTCCTGGGCGCAAAGGGTTGCCTCTAGTGTGAAGCTACTGCCACCGGTGATTGAATTCTCATCTACGAAGATAAAGACTTGTTGCCCAGTCGCGAGCGATAAGCATTTGACTTCCTCGGAACTGCCGACCGAAACGCGATTTGCCGCGGCTATGACCGGCCCGCCTGCACTATTGCAGGCCAGAGTACCTGCCACGGGGCACGAAGTAGAAACATATAACACGAGGTTGCTCAACGTGTCGTAGTTCGTAACTTTGAATGAGTAATTGCCCGCATTGGGCGCAGTGAAGGAATAGACCACATCCCGGCCTGGGGCGGTTGATGTGGTGTTGCCGATTCCGGTGAAGCACGTTGTTCCCGAGAGCAAATAGTCGGCACCCGCGCCGGCGGTCGTACCGTTAACAGGCGTGTTGAGCGTGAGCGGACTCGCCCCTGCGCAGATATCATTGACTGGAGCAAGCATCCGGGTTAACCGGAGTTGAACCGCAGTGTTCCCGGCGGTCGGAGGGGCCGCACCGAACTGCCAAACAACAACGAAATACTGCGTACCGGCGTTGAGCCTTGTGGTGATCACGGCCTCGAACGATTCGCTCGAACACGAGTCGTCGTCGCAACCATCGGTCGTGCCGCCAGTCGGCAATTCGGTGAATGGTCCCGCACAGCCTCCGGTTGATGTGTATATGGCCATCACCGTGTCGTCAACAGTTGTCGCGGTAGGCGCATCGGCACAGGATGAGATAGTGTAGTCGCCGTTGGTCGCCGGCGTGAACGTATACCAGATGCTGCGTGACACATTCGTCTGGCATGAGGAAAGCGGCGGATCGCCGGTCGTCGTCGCATCGGTAATGTCGGAAGTGACCGCCGTCACGTACGGAAACGGCCCCGCGCCCGGAATAACCTCGCCCCCCGAGCACAGATCGTTCGAGGGGGGAGCCAGCGGAGTATTGCGCGGAGACGCCATGGCGGCCGCTGCGTAGCGCTCGTTTAACAATTGCGTCTTGAGATCGGCAATATCCCGGTCACGGCGAGCGACAGACTGCGTGTAGCGACCCAGCAAATCTTCTTGCGCTTTCGTCAACTCGTTGCCGAGGACGTAATAATCGTTCAGCGCGCGGGAGATCACCACGTCGGCCTCCAGATCCGAGATCGCGTATCTCTGGCCGAACCTGCGCAGGATATTTTCTTCTTCTTCGGAAAACTGATCGCCGGCTTTGAACTTCAAGTAGAGTTTCTCCATAGCAGCGTGACGCGAGCTGTCCAGCCCCGAACGTGAAACCTCTTGCGTCGCCACGCGCGGAGCCGTCGCCGCTCGGCCGGCCGGGTATCCCGGCAAGACCAAAACGCATATGACCCCGGCCACCGATATTAGTAAAGTAACTGTAAGATTGGTACTCGTGCCTGAACCCATCACATATCACCCCGTATCCCGTGATCAATACCTCCGCCTTCAGAGCAGCGTTACAATACAATCAATGACATGGCAAAGCGACGAAGGTTAGAGAGTTCTCGCCACTATCGAGTACGCCCCGGTGGTTTATTACATTTCCGCGCAGATCCTGGCAAGCTCAGATGCGCCGTGCGTCGATAATGCGCTCCTGCGATCGGACACACAAATGGAATGATTCACCAGTAGACCATCGATGAGAAGTCAGTCGCCGTTCCAATTCCCAACCAGGGGGCTATCTCCGGCCGCACCATACGGCACTGTTATGTCGGGAAACCCAGCAGTATTGCTATTGCGCAGGAAGAACAAGTTACCTGATGGTCTGAACAGCCCTATCGTCATTGTTCCGTTACCGTCCCAGTCTCCAGCTAGAGGCACATCTCGAGGGGCGCCGAACTGAAGACTGATATCGGGGAACGCGGTCACGTTGCTGTTCCTCAAGAAGAACGAATTGTTAGAAGGCCGGAACACTCCAATCGTAACGCTTCCGTTCCCGTCCCAGTCCCCAACTATCGGCACGTCTCCAGGCGCTCCGTAGGGTATGCTCAGGTCAGGAAGCCCGGCGGTGTTGCTGTTTCGCAAGTAGAACGTAGACATGCTCGGGCGATATACTCCTATCGTCCATGTTCCATTCCCATCCCAGTCTCCCGCGATTGGAATATCTCCCCCAGGTCCGTCACCGAATGGCACGGTGATGTCGGGCGCACCTGTGGTGTTGGTATTGCGCAAGTAAAAGGTCGAGGTGCTTGGTCTATACACACCGATCGTTACGGTTCCGTCACCATCCCAGTCGCCGACGATTGGGATGTCCGCGGATGCTCCGTAGGGAGCGGTCACGTCAGGAAACCCGGCTGTGTTGCTATTACGCAGGTAAAAACTCATGGCAGAAGGCCGGTACAAACCTATTGTGTGACGGGGAGGAGCACTGGGATTCGTTATACGCTGAACTGTGCCGGAGCCTACAACGTAGATTTCTCCGCTCTCGTCCTGGCCAAACGACGGGATGTTCATAGGAGCATCGAGCAGCACCTGCGAGGTATTCAGGCCACCCTGCATCATGAAAATCTCGCCCGTGCAGTAGTCTGCAAATACGTACGAACCGGTCGGCAGACTCGAACGCACACCTCGATAAACGTACCCGCCAGTGATAGAGCATCTCCCGGCCGAGTGGCTGTATTCAGATATTGGTGGAACATGGCCGGGCGGCGGCGTGCAGACACCTCCGTTGATGTTCGGATTGCAGATGCTCCCCTCCATGATCTTCCATCCGTAATTCCCACCGAGCGTGACGATGTCTATCTCTTCGCGGGCTCCCTGCCCAACGTCACCGAGATAGAGCTGTCCGTTTCCGCGATCAAACGAATAACGCCACGGATTGCGCTCCCCATACGAATATATTTCATCGGCGCCCGGTGTTGTGCCGAAAAAAGGATTCGAAGAAGGTGAGGAATAGGGAACACTGCCATTGGCGTGGTCGATGTCTATTCGCAGTATCTTGCCAAGAAGCGCGTTGATGTTCTGCGCGTTGTTAGGTGGATCATTGGCGCTCCCGCCATCGCCGGTTCCGATGTACAGAAATCCGTCAGGGCCGAACTCGATCATTCCGCCATTGTGATTTGCAGCGTCGGGATGAGGAATCGTTAGAATCGGAGCCTCAGTAGTGTCGGCGACGTTAGGATCTGTAGCTGAAGTATGATACTCCGCAATCACGATCGCGCCATCAGTCTGACGCGTATAATCAACGAAGAACCGGCGGTTTGTCGGATACTGTGGGTGAAAAGCAAGTCCTAGCAGGCCGCGCTCGCCCCCTGATAGCACGCGACCGGTTATGTCGAGAAAAACAGTAGGCGTGTTCGAGCCTGGCTGGAGCACTTTGATAACTCCACCCTGCTCGACGATGAACAGACGATTGCTCCCATCGTGCGCGTTTGTAACATAGAGTGGATTTGACAGTCCGCTAGTTACCACTGGAGCGAGCGCTATCGAGGCGACCGATGAAGGCGCGATCCGCCGTTGTGCCTTGCTCACATCGTGGATTGCGGTCGCACCGAAGTTGATAGATCCCGCGCTTGTTAAGAGTACCAGGTATAACATCAATGGGACACAGAGCCTTTTCATAAACCAGTCCTCCGCCGTCTCAATATCTATGCGCTATAATGTCGATCTAGTATACCTTGGTGTTATCTGCCTGACAGCAATCCTGGCACAAAGCAAAGAGGACTGACGTACTCCGTCAGTCCTCTCATTAAACGTCCGCGGCCATAGCTGGTCCGGAGGCGTCACTGCCCATCCCAATTGCCGACGATCGGCTTATCTCCCGGCGCACCGAACGGCACCGTTATGTCCGGAAGACCCAATGTGTTGCTGTTGCGCAAGAAAAAGAAGTTGCCGGTCGGTCTGAACAGTCCTATCGTCGTAGTACCGTTTCCGTCCCAATCCCCAACGATTGGCAAATCACCCGGCGCTCCATACGCCACCGTTATGTCCGGGAACCCCATCGTATTGCCGTTCCTCAAGAAGAAAAGGTTCCCGGTCGGCCTATAGAGCCCAATAGTCATAGTCCCGTTTCCGTCCCAGTCGCCCACTATCGGCATGTCACCCGGCGCCCCGAAGGACACGGTTATGTCTGGAAAGCCTGTCGTGTTGCTGTTGCGCAAGTAAAAGGTCGATGTACTCGGCCTGTAAACTCCAATAGTCCATGTTCCATTGCCGTCCCAATCTCCAACGAGGGGGATGTCTCCGTTGGGGCCATCGCCAAAGGACACAGTCACATCAGGAAAGCCGGGCGTGTTAGAGTTTCGCAAAAAGAACGTCGATGTGTCGGGCCGGTATAACCCTATCGTCATTGTCCCGTTGCCATCCCAGTCTCCAACGATCGGTATGTCTCCCGGTGCACCAAACGCGGCAATCATGTCCGGGGAACCCATCGTGTTACCGTTGCGCAAGTAGAAGAAATTGCCGCTCGGCCTGAACAGCCCTATCGTGTCCCACGAATTTGGCGGAGGAGGTGCGGCGCCCACCTGAATCGCTACGTTGGTTGACATTTGTCCGAAGAAGCTCACGCCGCCGTTTTGATACATCTGCCACTGAAAGTTGTACGTTCCGGGAGTCGTTGGCGCTGTCGCTGTGAAATCAACGTCTAGAATCGCCCCTGGGTTCGCAGTGAATCCCGAAAGAGGCACGCCGTTGCCACCCCAGGTTTGATTCAGCGGCGGATTCTGCGAAGCAAAATAGAATGCAGAGCCGCTCCACGCCTGAGTGCCGGTGTTTAGAAACTTCATGTTTACTGTGAATGTCTGACCAGGCTGGAGAGTCGCTGGCACAGTCTGCGACACGAACTGCGAATTCAGCGCGCCTCCGCCGCCTCCTGTAACTACGATAATACTCAACGCCTTTTGCGCCGTCGCTGCTGCGTTGTCGGTTACCTTCACGGTAAAGTTGTATGTTGCCGCTGTGGTAGGCGTGCCGGTTATGGCTCCGGCAGCGTTCAAACTCAACCCAGGCGGCAAAGTCCCCTGCCCTTGGACAAGGCTCCAGGCGTAGGGCGGCGTGCCTCCAGAGGCGATGACCGACTGCGAGTACGCACTTCCAACCGTGCCGCTCGGAAGTGAAGTTGTGGTGATTGAGAGGGGCCCTGGTCCCCCGCCCGACCCCGGGTAAACAAACTTGATTGCGTCCTGATCGTCCGTCCATATTACGGCGCAGCGAGCAATTTGATATGCGATGGCATACATTGTGGCCTGCTGGAATTGCGAATGACCCAAACCCAACGCATGGCCCATCTCGTGCGTGACAATGAACTGAACACTACAGTGATCACCGAAGTTGCAAGCCGCCCATGGATTGCAGGATACGAATCCCTGGGTAATCCGATACTGAAAGGTCGTACCGTTTATTACGATCGGACTGTAGAAGCCGCCGCTCCACCCACCCCATGCCAATATTCCCGCGCAGCCGTTGGTTGGTGAGTTACGTCCATCGCAATTGTTTGAGACCACGTTAATCCCCGGACTTCCGGTCTGGAGGTAGCATTCATCCAGATTGCCCGAGAACGAAATATGAAGAGCGCATCCTTGGACCGTCGACCAGGAATTGGCCGCCGCAGCTATGTCCGCGGGATCGACGACCAGCGGCGGGACCTGCGGGTCAGTTGATGCGTTGGGATTTAGAGTGTAGGGAACCGACTGTCCCGTATCGGGTTCGAACCAACGCGCCGGTGGATTCATAAGAACGAATTGGGGGTGAATCTCTCCCTGTTTTGAATCACTGCCGTATCCGGGAGGTGATGCAAGCGTTGGTACACTACTATAGTAGGTTTCCTCAAACCCGCGGGATCGTTCGATGTTCGCGGCGAGCCTGCTCTTGATCATCGCTACGTATGCCGATACTTCCATGCGATCAGTAATCGCGCCGCGCCCGTTGCCGTTATCAGTAGGCAGCACTACAACGTGTTCGTCGCCAGTACCTCGAACAGCGAATTCGCGTCCCGTCTTCTCGTCTTTGACTATGGAGAATTTGCCGAGAAACATCTGGTAGGTGCGCAGGCTTCCATCTTTCCACGTGTCGAGGTACATCAGAACCTGCTCGCCGAGAGCAAACTCAGGGTTACCGTAGACGACGCTGAGCCGATCGCCCACCTGGCCGCCCAGTTCTTTGATCACAATCTTTCGTTCGCTGATCTGTCCCTTGAGGACTTCTTGAACCTTGAGCTTTATGTAGGTGAATATGCGTCCTTGCTGCTCGTCGAATCTGCTTTCAATGGAGAGTATTCTTCCTTTGACGATTACACGCGCCCCAATGATCATATCGTCGTCCGGAGGAACGATGGCGGTTGTTGCAAAGGTGGATTGGGCACAGCCCAGAAGAAAGACTAATAGGACCAGGGGTGTCAGCCAGTTCGGTTTCAGAACGCGTTCCATACGTGCCTCCACTAGAAGGCGAGCGGGGTGCCGGCCTTCACTCAAACTCACAAGCTTGGACACTGCTACAGGACTTGACGCGTTCCCACGCTAGGCGCGGCTCGATGATAAAGTTGAAAAGGGAGCCAACTTGCCAGCATCGCTTCTCGTCACAGACAGCAACTGCTTGATCTCGAATATTTCGGTGTCACACTAGTGAGGGGGCTCCCGAAATCCGCCGAGTACGGAACTGCAAACTCATTCGGTAGCAGCTCGGCGCCTCGGCGAAGGTTGAACCAACGCATCTCGGCTAATGCACGAAATCACCGTTGAGGGGCTACAATAAGCTTCGGTAGGCAGGATTAAAACATGACACCATGTCGTTGTCAATACTATTGGCTCTCCTCGGTTGAGTGCCTTGAAGGAGGATGTTGATTTGGAGGTTCAGTGCGAGGACGCGCACATCACATTATAGTAGCCTACAACTTCCTGCGCCGGACCCGCCCTGATTATCCGGCCTTCGTTCAATAGAATTACTCGCTTGCAATGCTGAGTGACCATACCGAGGCTATGAGTCACAAGCAACACAGTCCTGCCACTTCGGGTCACGTCATCCATCTTCCCAAGGCACTTCTTCTGAAAGTTGGCGTCGCCCACCGCAAGCACTTCGTCAACGATTAGGACTTCCGGGTCAAGGTGAGCGGCGACCGCGAACGCCAGGCGGAGATACATTCCGCTCGAGTAGTGTTTGACGGCAGTGTCGATGAACTTCTCAACCTCTGCGAACGCAACTATCTCGTCAAACCTTGCGTCAATCTGGCGGCGCTTCATCCCAAGAATCGCGCCGTTCAAGTAGACGTTCTCTCGTCCGCTTAGATCGGGGTGAAAACCCGTACCTACCTCGAGTAGGCTTGCGACTCGGCCGTAGAGCTCAACCCGTCCGCTTGTCGGTTCGATGATTCGTGATAGGACTTTCAATAGCGTAGACTTGCCGGCGCCGTTCGAGCCGATTATGCCCATCACTTCCCCGGGCATGACGTCGAAGCTGACATCCTTGAGCGCCCAAACCGTGTCGTCGCGCGTCCCATTGCGTTGCTTGCGCGAGAATGGTGAGCGAACTGCCATTACCAGCGATTCGCGAAGAGTCTCATAGCGAACGGAACGTGCTTCGCACGGTTGAATGCGAAACCTCTTGCTGATTCTTTCAACTTTGATTATCGGTGTCATCCGCCTGACTCAGGTGACTTAGTGGGTAGACAAAACACGGAATGCCCGGATTCCCTAGATCAACTCCGCGAAGTTCCGCTCCATCCGCCGGAACGCGTACGATGCGTAGGCAAGCATTACGAGCGTGAACGCGCAGGAATAAGCTAACGTCACCCAACGGAATGGCCGGCCAAACAATGACGCCCGAAACGCTTCGACGACGCCGGTGAGGGGATTCAACGCCATTGCCCACCTCCATTCTTCCGGCACGAGGCTTGACGGATATATGATCGGCGAAACGAACAACCATATCTGAATCAAAAACGGTAGGGCATAACGCACGTCTCTGTACTTCACATTCAGGGCCGAGAACCATATGCCCACACCAAGCGCCAAGAGAGTCGTGAGCGCGATTAGCGGCAGGAGCATCAAATAGCCCCAGGTCACTGGGAAGTCGTAGTAAACCAGCAAACCAATGAGCAGAACAGATGCAATCGCGAAATCAAGCAAGCCGGCCCCTACAGCGGCCGATGGTATGATCAGTCTGGGGAAGTAGACCTTCGTGATCAGATTGCTATTGCCAATCAGACTGTTGGCGCCGCTCGTCACGCCGTTTGAAAAGAACGTCCACAGTAACAACCCGGTGTAAAAGAATATAGGGTACGGCACTCCATCCGTCGGCACCTTCGCCAGCTTGCCGAAGAAGTAGGTGAAAATGATCATGGTAACCAGCGGCTGAATAAGCGCCCAGGCAGCGCCCAATACCGTCTGTTTGTAGCGCACCTTGATGTCCCGCCACATCAAAAAGTAAAGCAGCTCGCGGCAAGCCCATAAATCGCCAAGATTGAGGGGAACCCAAGACTTACGCGCCTCGATCGTGAGCACCGGTTTCTCCGGCAAATCGTACGATAAGGGCTCATGCGCACTGCCCTGTTCCGTGAGAGAAGGCCCCTTTGTTGTTTTGGTGGCGAGCAAGCTCATTGCGATCCTGAAACGATTATCACTCGGCGGTGGTGTTGAACCGGTTAACTGAGTTTCGAGTGTAGGTTCCGGACATACATGCTGTCAACGATCCATAAATTCGGTCCATAAATTCGGAAGACTGACGGCCAGCATCGTTCATTGAACCTCCGATATTCATTCATCGCAGTGCACACTGTCGCAGAACAAGCTCCAGCATCCCCGATAACGGCCTCTGTTCCATCGATTTGGGAACTCCTGATTTCATCGCTGCAAGGTAAGGGCGTGCTTTTTCGCAAACACTCTCAGTAGGGTTAAGATCAAGCATCTCACCCAGTACACTCAGGGCCTCGTCGTATCGCTTGCTTCCGGTGGCAAGAGCCGCCAGGCGCGCGCGCACATCGTAAGCTGAAGGATTGGCGCCTATCGCTTGCCTTAGTACGTCCTCTTCCTTTTCGCGATCCTGGTCGTGATAAAGGTTCGCCAACGCCTCGTAAGGGCTCAGGTTCCCAGGATAGACGCTCACCGCATCCAACAGAAGCTGCTCGGTCGCCTGGTGGTCTCCTTCTTCCCACTTCGCCGCGGCAAGCGCGGTCGTAAACTGCGACTTCAACAGTGACCGGTTTCGGAGAACGAATGGCCTGGTCTCCGAGCCAGTCAAATCGAGACCTTGCTGAATCAAGTTCTCAGCCTCGGGGATTCTCTTCTGCGCGACGTATAGCTTTGCGAGAGCAAGGTAGGGGGGCTCGAAGGTTGGGTCGCTCGCAATCGACTCCTTCAGAAGAGCTTCGGATTGTTGAGGGTTTTTTATCATATACAAAGCGCCCAGGTTGTACGAGGCGCGAGGTGAATAGGGCACTGCCTTGTAATTCGCCTCCCACACTGACAGTTCGTCCTTCCAGTCCCGGTTCCTAGACACCGTGATTCCTGCGAGCGCTACAATGAAAACGCTCACCATCCCGTAGGCGATCTGTCTGGGCCGCTTGCCTCTTTGAGCCGCCGAGTTCACGACCAGTGCCACCAACAGACTGAAGCTCATAATTGGGAGATAGAGATAGTGATCGGCGAGCAGTTCGTGATGAGGAACGATCTGACTGACGGGGGCCAACGTCGCAAAGTAAGAAAATACAGCGAACGCCATCAGCCCGTCTCTCTTGAGAAAAGCCGCACCCGCGACAAGCACTGTCCCAACCAAAAGCAGCGCCACCACTACACGCCAGTCCAACAGTGAAGTGGATACGTCAAATGCCCCAAAGTACTGCGCGATCGGGGTCGGATAGATTAACTGCTTGAAGTACCAGGTGTGTACTCGTGCGACCGTGAGCACAGTGGCGTAGAGGCTTCCTCCCCAGTAATCCAATCCCGTGCTACTCGCACGCCCGCTCGACCGCAGAAAGAAGATCACATAAACGCCGAATCCAAAAGATGCCGCGGCCAACAACGTGTAAAGCCACTTGTCTGCGCCAAGCGCTCTTTTCGCCGCTTGAAAGGACCGTCCCAGCCACGAACCTTTCTCTTCGCCCCAAAGTTCGCAAAAGTTCCAGATAAAGATCACCAACGGCAGACTCACCGCCATCTCCTTGGACATCAGGCTTAGAACCCAGAAGCCTAGAAACAACACGAAAAATGCAGGCGACCTGCTCGCGCGGAAACTGAGGTAGGCATGAAAGGCCGCCAGGTAGAAAAGCGCGAACAGTACGTCTCGCCTCCCCGAGATGTAGGAAACAGAGTCCGTCTGCATCGGATGAACGGCAAAAATCAGCGCCGCTAGAAAAGCCATCCTCGGCTTCACCGTGAAGCGGCGTATCAGCAAGAAGACGAGTACGACATTACCGGCATGAATCAGGACGTTTGTCAGGTGAAAACCGAACGGACGCCAGCCCCATACGAAAACGTCAATCGCATAAGACGCGTTCCTGACAGGCCTGTATGAGTCGAGCAATGTCCGAATCAGGTGAGAAAAACTCCACGCGCGGCTGTAGGCAGGAACCAGGAAGTCGTCGTCGAACACAAAGCCGTTTCCGAGGCTGTTCGCGTAGCACACAAATACAACGGCAACCAGCATTGCGGCCGCAAGAACGGAACCTTGCTCCCAGCGCCAGATGAGCTTGCGCTTCGGTTTTGAGCCGGCGGTTCGTGTCTTCCCCTTGGCCTTACGCGCGGTGGCACCGATTGTTATCATTCGCTGGTATAGTTGATCACACGCCGTTGTGCACTCAGCAATAGTATTTGAGTCGGCCCCGCATTGAAAAGTTCCTTTTTTGGAACCAATCTAAATTTCAATTTGTAATCAAGGTCTTTTCGCTATATCTTTGCACATGATTTTACGATCAATCGCTGCAAACTTGCTCGGCTGAAAGGGCAGGTGGATAACCGCGGTATGAGTTGGACGTCGATTTCCGTAGTTGTCTCTCTTTACAACGAGCGCCCGGCTCTCGATGAGCTTTGCCGCCGGCTGACCGCGGTTCTCTCTGGCTTAGCTCAACCCTGGGAGATCATTTTCGTCGACGACGGCAGCACGGATGGCTCCATCGAGAAGCTGAGAGAGTTTCGATCTGTTGATCCATCAGTCAGGTACCTTCGCTTTCGAAGGAACTTCGGCAAGTCCGCTGCGCTTGCCGCGGGATTTCGCGCCGCGCGCTACGACATAATCGCAACTCTGGATGGCGATCTTCAGGACATCCCCGAGGAATTGCCGCTGCTTCTCACCCAACTGGACGAAGGTTATGATCTGGTTTCGGGCTGGCGCTATCACCGCCGCGATAACCTCACACGGCGAATGGGGTCTAAGTTTTACAATTCGGTAACTTCACTTCTAACCGGGGTTCGTCTGCACGACATTAACTGTGGATTCAAGTGCTATCGGAGAGAAGTTTTGGACGAGGTGATGGTGTATGGCGAGCGTCATCGCTACATTCCTGTGTTGGCGAGTTATCGAGGGTTTCGTCTCGGCGAAGTGAAGATAGAGCATGCTCCGCGTGAGTATGGCAGCTCCCGCTACGGTATGGAGAGAGTGCTCGGAGGATTCTTTAGCTTGCTGACGGTCATTCTCATGACCAGATACACAAACAAGCCTCTCCACTTTTTCGGCCTGATGGGACTTCTGCTGGCTGGGATTGGCACCGCGATAGATCTATATCTGATTACTTTGCGAGTTCTCTTCAACGAGTGGCTAAGCAATCGCCCGCTCCTGATAATAGGGACCTTCCTTGCGATAGTTGGCGTTCAACTGATCCTGTTCGGGCTTCTTGCGGAGATGATCGCGTTCTCATACAGGCGGGAGGGTGACTATTCGGTAGTCGAATCGAGCGGCGAACAGGATATGAGCTTCAGCCAGGACGAGCGAGCAATCGGAATCAGCCGGGGTAAAACCGCTGAATGAGAATCAGCATAATCGGGCCGGCCTACCCGCTGAGAGGCGGCATCGCCCATCACGTTTTCTGGCTCCGTCGAGAACTGACCGCCCGCGCTCACAGTGTGCAAGTAGTCTCCTTCCGCAAACTGTACCCTCGCATCTTCTTCCCCGGCACTTCTGAGCTTGACACCAGCCGCCTGAAGCTGGATGCGGGCGCGGCGCCGATCCTCACCCCACTGAACCCGGTTACATGGCTGCGCGCGCTTAAGGAAGTGAAAGCTTTTTCACCCGATGTGATCATGTTCCAGTGGTGGCAACCGTTCTTTGGCCCGGTCGTTGGCACGCTCGCGAGATGGTTTCGCGCGTCTGGCGTCAGGTGCATCATCGAATGCCACAACATCGTTCCTCACGAACGTAGCCCGCTGGACGGTCTGCTGACCAGGTTTGCGCTCTCGGCGGCCGATCAACTCATCACCCACTCCTCAAAGGACCGCGAAGACTTGCTTGCGTTGTTGCCCGGGAAAGAGGTCAGCGTTTCTCCGCTTCCCAGCTTGAATGAGTTCTCGGCTCCCGCCAAAGGCAGCCGCAGTGGACGCACGATTCTATTCTTCGGAAAGGTGCGCAAGTATAAGGGGTTGGACGTTCTTCTGGCCGCCATGCCGAAGGTCCTGTCAAAGATGGACTGCAACCTGATCGTTGCAGGTGAGTTTTACGATTCAATAGAAAAGTATCAGCAACTGATTCGCCGATACGATCTCGAGAGCCACGTTCACATTGACAACCGCTATGTGCCGAATGAGGAAGTGGCCGAGATTTTTGAAGGCGCCGATGTGCTTGTCTTGCCGTACGTGAGCGCGAGTCAAAGCGGCGTTGTCCGAATCGCTTTATCGAACGGCCTGCCGGTAATCGCTTCGAGAACCGGAGGGCTCTCCGAATCGGTTCTGGACAACGTCAATGGCTTATTATTTCCGGCCGGCGATTCGGATGCTCTTGCCGATCGGATCGTGACCTTCTTCGGCGACAATCTCGGTCCGGCTCTTTCTGACAACATTCTGAAGTCGACGGCTCAGACTTCGAGCCATCAACTTGCCGACGCTATCGAGGAGATGATGCGTAAGCCGCCACGATAGATCATCATCTTCGCTTTTTGGAAAGGCTAGCTTCCCTCAAGGCTTGCAAATGCTCGCATGCTGCTTCGCGTCTCGTGCCATCGCGCAATAGCAATCGTTTGAGGACCAGGACTGTCCTCATGGCGACCGCGAAAAGGAAAGCGGAGCAAGGACCGTTATGCTTCAACAGGAAAAGCATCTGGCTCAAATAAAAGTGACGCAACATGTCGATCTTATTAAGCCGGCTCGACGCTGCGCCGTGATGAACCGCGGTTCCAGCGCCGCAAAAGCACACAAGCCATCCGCGTTTCCTTAGCCTGAAGCACAGGTCCTCATCCTCTGAATACATGAAGAACCGCTCATCGAAGAATCCGGCTTCGTCGAGCGCGGCGCGCCTCAACATCAAACAAGCGCCGTCTATCCAGTCAACCGAGCAATCCGCAAGATTTCGGTCAAGCTTCGGCGGGCGAGTTCTCTGCAGGCTGCCCAATCCCACTTCGATTCCGGTTAACTCGAAGGCCTGATTCAACGGCGTAAGAAAGTTTCTGGTGTTGATGACTTCAGCGCCGGCAGCGTCGATCAACTTGCAGCCCGCGGCTCCGCAGCGCACATTTTGTTGCAGGCAGTCGCAGAGAGCGTGGAAGGCTTGCGCTGTAAGCCGCGCATCGCTGTTAAGCAGCAGTATCAACGGCGCGTCTGTTGCCTTGAATCCTTGATTGCAAGCCGCGCCGAATCCCAGGTTTGTCGAGTTGCGAATCGCAGTCGCGTGAGGATAGGCCTCGCGAATTGCCTCGTAGCTGCCGTCCTCCGACGAGTTATCAACAATGACCAGTTGAGCGCTGCGGTCTTGCGTGCTCTCGACCACTGAAGCGAGGCACTCGAGTAACAGGTCCCTGGTATTATAGCTCACCACCACGATGGCAACTTGAGGGTCCATCTCGCTAAGAAGCTATTTGAGCGTGCCCTCGCTGTCAATCTTGCTTAACCTGAGCCTGGACTATATATCTAAGGTCTACGTCATGCCTTCCAGCGAGCCCATCGTATCCGTCATCATTCCCTGCTACAACTCTGAGCAGACAATTCGGCGCTGCCTCGATGCGATACTCGATCAGCAAACTTCTATCCCTTACAACGTGATCGTCGTCGATAGCTCCGTGGATCAAACACCCCAGATCGTTGCACGCGAATTCTCTTCAGTCCGGCTCATTCATCTTGACCGGCGCACCTTTGCCGGCGCGGCTCGAAACGTGGGCGTGCGATCCACACGGGCGCCATTCTGCCTGATGATAGACTCCGACTGCGTAGCGCGGCACGACTTGATTGAACGCATGATCGTTCGTCACCGCGAGGCGGAATACGCCGCGGTTGGAGGCTCGCTCCGCAATGGCACACCAAAGAGCTTGAGCGGCTGGACTGGATACCTGCTCGAGTTCAAGGAGTTCATTCCAGGCGCCCCGTTGCGACTCGAGAAGACCGTTCCGACGGCGAATGTCGCCTACCG
>WNFR01000059.1_pt1 | contig 96951 bp, 82 predicted proteins | sample 5400221 | NCBI WGS metagenome assembly WNFR01 (sample SAMN13153357, study PRJNA577476) | soil metagenome | isolation source: 40 cm soil under Madrone tree | place: USA:California | collected 2016-06-14
TATGTGCCGGGCGCGGTTCCAAACGACGTTGGGACCGCCAACCTGACGCCGCTCGACGTGGCCGGAGAGGCGCTGCATATCGAGATGCTGCCCCCGCCAGGCGGAGCACTCGCCAACGCCCGCGCCACGGTCGCGGTCAACTCGCTCGGCCTGATCGACCTGCTTCAAATTGCAGTCGCGGGTCTGCAGCCGGGGCAAGAGTATCAACTCCTTCTGGTTAACTCGCTGACGAAGCCCGATGCAAGCCGGATCGCACTGACGAAATTCATCGCCAACCCCAGCGGGGCAGCGGTCGCACAGGCCATCGGTCCTCTACGAGCAGTCGTGGGGACAGACAAAGGTGCCAATCCGAAGTCTGATCGGCGTTATCTGGTTGTGACGGCCACTGGCAGCGATCAACCAATGCTGCAGCAGCAGGTCCCAGAACGCTCGGGTCCGTAGTACCACTTAGGATTCTTCCAGCTGTCTCACGATTGATCCTCCAACATAACCGTCAAGAGTACCGTCTGAGGCTATCGATGTATATGTGATAGAGACGGGCGGCCGTGCGCGATATAGCTGGTATTCAGCAAGAAAGACCAATTTCGAGCAAGATCACCTAAGACGTCGAGGCGCAGCCGACACTAGACTTGTAGTTGAAATGTTCGGAAATCTTCGAAACAAGCGCACACTAGCCGGGTTCCTCGGTATCGTTTTGATACTGGGAACATTCGGAAGTCTTAGAGTTGATGCTCAGAGGAGCCGTTACAGACACTACGATAGAAGTCACCACAGCAGGGCCAGGGGAGCAATCATTCTATGGGATGAATGCCAGCACGATTCTGAACGGCGGCGTGAGTACCATCCCTCAGGCCGTGAACATCTACCCGAAAACCCTGAGCCGCTACTAGCACTGAAACGTTTACGGAGTTAGACGATGCGTTCGAAGTTTGAAACAAAACAGGCGGGGGGCTGGTCTAAGTCGGGATCTGTCGTCGCAGCAGCGCTGATTGCGTTCTTGATAATCTCGTCAAATGCGTGCTCGTCCGGTTCGCAGAACGCGGTTAACTCCGACGAAGCAGCGGCGACGACCGGTGATACTCCAGCACCGCATGCTTCGGCGATTCCGGTGAATACTGCGACAGAAAGCGTCCCGACCTCGCTGGCTGACACCGGAGAATATGGCGAGAACATTTACGACTATACGAAAGCGAACGACTGGAACTCCGCGAACCTTAAACTTGGGGCATTACGGGAGAGTGCTAAAGATGCGCGCACCGATGTCAAGAATCAAAGCGACGCAACGGACAGTCTCGATGATCATGTCGCGGCTCTTGGACTCGCAGTCGCCGTCAAAGATCGGCAAACGGCGATGCGCGAAGCCAACCGAGTGACCCTCGACGTCGCCAATATGACCACAGCATACAAATTGAGCGTCCCGGTCGAGGTGATAAGGCTGGATTACTACGGTCGTGAGCTGGAGATTTGGACGGACGCGAAAGACACGAACAACCTGCATGCGACTGCTCGTGAAATGCGGCGGGAGTGGGGCGCTCTGCGCCCATCGGTCGAGGCTCACAACGCCGCCGAGGCGAGGAAGTTCGAGGCTCTGGTCGCGCAGGTTGAATCAGCCAAAACGCCCTCAGATTACGCGAGTGCCGCGACGCTCGTGCTTAACGAAGTGGAAAATTTGGAAGAGCTCTTCCACTGATATTGGAGTATGTCGCAAGTCTCGTTGCAGTGGTACAAGTGCTGACAAAACAAACGTTTGAGAAGCAATTGCCGGCACGGCATTTGTGGAGGTCAACGAAATGATCAACATAACGGTTGACGGCTTAGCCCGGAAAGCCGCGGCTGATGAGCGACTCATCGATGTCATCAACCGCGCGGGCAGCAAAGTTCCCCAGGTTTGTTACCACCCCCAGCTTGGACCGATTCAGACTTGCGATACTTGCATGGTGGAAGTCGATGGACGACTAGTCAGGGCTTGCGCCACGGCCGCTTCAGAAGGAATCAGCGTAAACACGAAATCTGCGGACGCGGTTGCTGTGCAGCGAGAAGCGTTTGACCGTATTCTCAGCAATCATGTTCTCTACTGCACCGTTTGCGACAACAGCAACGGGAACTGCACGGTCCATAACACCACTAAGCTCTTAGCGATTGAACATCAGAACATACCCTTTCGTCCCAAGCCCTACGAAGTCGACAATACGAATCCGTTCTATCGCTACGATCCCCAGCAATGCATTCTCTGTGGCCGATGCGTAGAGGCCTGCCAGAACCTCGAGGTGAATGAAACACTCTCGATTAACTGGGAAGATCCGCACCCTCGTGTGCTGTGGGACGGCGGTTCGACGATCGGTGAATCCAGTTGTGTTTCGTGCGGCCACTGCGTAACCGTCTGCCCATGCAATGCGCTGATGGAAAAGTCCATGCTCGGCCACGCGGGGTTCTTCACCGCACTGCCTAAGCCGGTGTTGAACGACATGATCGACGTGGTCAAGGCGATCGAGCCCGAAACCGGTTACGGAACGATTATGCGGGTGTCGGAATCCGAGGAGGCGATGCGCGAGTCGCGCATTCGCCGAACCAAGACGGTGTGCACCTATTGCGGAGTCGGTTGCAGTTTCGACATCTGGACCAAGGATCGCCACATTCTAAAGGTCGAGCCGTTGGATGGTCCGGCAAATGGCATTTCGACTTGCATAAAAGGGAAGTTCGCTTGGGACCATATCAACAGCTCGGATCGACTGACCAAGCCTCTCATCAGAGAAGGAGATCGGTTCCGTGAAGCGACCTGGGACGAAGCTCTGAGCCTTGTTGCGCGCCGCCTCTCTGAGATCAAGGCGAAGAACGGACCAGATTCCATCGGGCTGATCGCCTCCTCGAAGTGCACAAATGAAGAAAGCTATCTCATGCAGAAGCTGGCTCGAGCGGTGGTTGGCACAAACAACATCGACAACTGTTCGCGCTACTGCCAGTCACCGGCCACGGTGGGTTTATTTCGAACCGTTGGGTACGGTGGAGACTCCGGTTCGATCAGCGACATTGGGCAGGCAGATCTTGTCGTCATCGTCGGCAGCAACACTGCTGAGAGTCACCCGGTGCTTGCAACTCGGGTAAAGCGCGCACACAAGCTCCATGGTCAAAAGCTAATAGTGTCTGATCTGCGTGAGAACGAGATGGCGCGCCGCGCTGATGTCTTCCTGCACCCACGGCCCGGAACCGATCTAATCTGGCTCTCGGCGGTCAGTCGCTATCTGATCGACAACGGGCTCGCCAAGCCTGAGTTCATCAATCAATGGGTGAATGGATTCGACGCGTATCGCAAGAGCCTGGAGCCCTTCACTCTGGAGTTTGCATCTGAGCGCTGCGGCCTGCCGGTAGATACGCTCAAGAATGTCGCCCACATGATTGCCGATGCACGGCGTGTCTGCATTCTCTGGGCCATGGGCGTCACGCAACACAGTCAGGGTTCCGATACATCAACCGCGATCTCGAACCTGCTGCTTATCACCGGGAACTACATGCGCCCGGGAACCGGCGCCTACCCTTTGCGCGGCCACAACAACGTACAGGGGGCGAGCGATAACGGATCGATGCCGAACAGTCTTCCGGGCTACCAATCGGTTGATGATCCGGCTGTGCGCGCGCGGTTTGAAGCGGATTGGAAGGTGGCTCTGCCTTCAACCAAGGGGTTGGACAATCACGAGATGGTAGAGGCGATCGATCAAGGGAAACTCAAGGCGATGTATTTGATCGGCGAGGAGATGAGCATCGTCGACTCGAACGCGAACTACGTCGGCGATGCGTTTTCCAAGCTCGAGTTCTTTGTCGTACAGGACATTTTTTTCAGCGTCACTAGCGGATATGCGGACGTAGTTTTGCCGGCAGCTCCAAGCCTGGAAAAGGAAGGCACCTTTACCAGCACCGAACGGAGAATCCAGAGGCTGTATGAGGTGTTCGAGCCGTTGGAAGGAAGCCGTCCTGATTGGCGGATCATCCGGGATGTTGCCAATCACCTCGGCGCCGATTGGCGCTACCAGCACCCTTCGGAAATTATGGATGAAATCGCGTCGCTGACTCCGATGTTTGCAGGAGTGAGTTATGAAAGGATCGAGGGATACAAGTCACTGCAGTGGCCGGTTGCCGCGGACGGCAGCGATCAACCGCTGCTCTACACCCGCGAATTCGCATTTCCTGACGGCAAAGCGAGACTATTCCCTTTGTCATGGGTGGAAGCGCCCGACCAGCCCGACTCTGAATTCGATCTGCATCTGAATAATGGCCGCCTGCTGGAACACTTCCACGAAGGCAATCTGACTTACCGCACCGACGGTATTCGCCAAAAGACGCCGGATACCTTTGTCGAAGTTTCACCTGAGCTTGCCGCCGCGCGGGGAGTCCAAAGCGGCACCTGGGTTCAACTCACGTCGCGCTATGGACGGGTTCGCGTTCGTGCTCTGGTGACCGATCGGGTGCATGGGAAAGAGATGTACATGCCGATGAACTCAGTCGAGAGCCCCATCAATCTGTTGACGAGCAGCCACACTGATCCGGTGACTCATACTCCGGCATATAAAGAGACCTCGGTGAAGATGACAGTGTTGCCGGAGATGGGCGAAAGCCCGCTGCCCCGAACCAACTCGCGCTGGGGTCATCCGACTCCGCAGAACGGAGTAGAAGTCGAACGCAAGTGGAAGCGTGCGGACTATCGAACACCGGGACCTCAGCTCGTGCAGATCCACCCGAGGCATAGCAGCTAGAGAGGGAGAAAAAAGATGGCTAGACCTATTCCTTTAGGATTAGCGCCACGCGACCCGCAACGGGAACTTGCTTCGCGACTCGAGCAAGCGCCACTGGAACACGCTGAGGCGGTGTTGGCCGCGTATGAGGTATTGCAGAGCCTGCACGATAGCGGGGTCCTCGAAGTCTTACGCGGCACCTTAAACGGAGGTGAAAAAATCCTCGGACAGGTCTTCGAGGTGGCAAGTGGTCCGGAGGCCATTCGCGCAACCCGAAACCTTCTGCTGTTCGCCGGCGCGCTCGGAGAGATCGAGCCTGCGCTGCTCAGCGATCTAACCCGCGCGCTCCCCAAGGCTTTGGTCCAGGCCAACGCCGAAGAAGCAAAACCACCTGGACTCTTCAGACTCATTAGCACGTTCTGGAACAGGGATTTTCGCCGGGGCTTAGCGGCTTTCAACGACTTACTTGTGATGTTCGGGAGAAACTTGCGTGAAAAGACCTTTTAGTTTTTTCCGGACGCTCTGCGGTTAGTTTCCGGTCGGTTCGGGCGAATCGTAGAGGACGGAGGAACGCGGAGTCGTTCGGTTTTATCAAGGGGGATCAAATGAGAACTCATAATCGATGGGTGATTGCTACAGCAGGAGTATTGATGCAGATTGCGTTGGGCGCTGTGTACGCCTGGAGCGTGTTTCGTGCCCCGCTCGTAAAGCAATTCGGCTGGAGCATATCTGAAGTAACATTGACGTTTACAATCAGCATTTTTGTGCTGGGCATCGCGGCGTTCTTTGGAGGCCTGTGGCTGAATCGTAAGGGGCCGCGAGTCGTCGCCATCACCGGAGGGGCACTGTACGGACTCGGAGTGTTTTTGGCGAGCTTCTCCGCTAACAAACTGTGGTGGTTATATCTCAGTTATGGCTTGATCGGTGGGATCGGTCTTGGATTTTCTTACATCGTTCCAGTTGCGGTCCTAGTGAAATGGTTTCCGGATCGCCGAGGACTCATCACTGGCATCGCGGTTGGCGGGTTCGGGGCCGGCGCTCTCATCACGGCTCCGGTCGCTATGCGGCTCATTCAAAGCGTTGGTGTATTAAAGACGTTTGCCTATCTGGGCATCGCGTATCTGCTCGTAACGGTTGTTACCAGCCTGTTTATGATCAATCCGCCTGAGGATTGGCAACCCGAGGGTTGGACGCCAAGCGCTTCCCAAACTTCACAGCGCGCCGGACGTGACTACACGCTCGGCGAGGCGCTCAAGACCTGGCAGTGGTATGCGCTCTGGTTGCTTCTGTTTCTGAATACGTTCGCTGGCATTTCAATCATCTCGCAGGAGGCGCCGATCTTTCAGGAACTTGTCGGGGTGGGCGCGGTCGTGGCTGCGAGCATGGTGGGCGTGGTAAGCATTGGTAACGCATTAGGGCGAGTCTTTTGGGCATGGGTTTCCGACTCGATAACAAGGCGCGCAACATTTTTTGTGATGTTCGTCGTTCAAGTTCTACTGTTCTGGTTTCTTCCGAGTATCACCGCGGTCTGGTTGATGACGATGGTCGCGTTCGTCGTGCTGATGTGTTACGGCGGTGGATTCGGCACCATGCCGGCATTTGCCGCGGATTATTTCGGCTCGAAGAACGTCGGTCCGATCTATGGACTGATGCTGAGCGCCTGGGGCTGTGCCAGCGCGGTTGGGCCGCTGCTGATCTCCTACATGCGGCAGACGACGGGCTCCTATCGCGGAGCGCTTCACATAATTGCGGGAGTGATGGCAATCTCAGCTCTGGTTCCAATCGTCGTATCGCGGCCCCGCGATGGCGTCGTCGACTCACGAGGTCGAACTGAGCGGCTCGGGCCAGGCTCGACCTCTCCGATCCGGCAGCATTAGGATGCGTCGGTCGGCATAGGTGGAAGTGAATTCATCGAGGGATGCACCGTTAGATCCATCCGCTCCTGGATCGAATAGAATATTGATCGTACTATGACAGAGCGAATGACGGAGGGCTAAATGATTCGCGGCGCATTCGTAGCAGTGAAGTTAGGAATTTGCGTAGTTGTGCTCGGGCTGTTCCTCAATGCTCGGCCGGCCTACACACAAGATAGCGCCTCTCAGAACCCGGCGGCGCTGAGTTTGGAACAGGAGATAAAAAGGGTGGAGGCGGAAATTGACAAGATCTTTGCCGACACCCTGTCGCAACTGCCATCCATACCACGTGACACCGCACACCGCACGAAACGAGTGCAAACCCTCGGGAAGCTCGAGCTTTTCGATAAGCAGCTCTCGGTCAACCGAAACACGGCGTGCACGTTTTGCCACATGCCGTACGTCGATTTTACCGGACCAATCTCAATGATCAATGCGACAACCGTCTCCTATCCGGGATCGGTTCGGAATACATCGGCGGACCAGGCACAGTCACGATACGGCCACCGGAAACCGCAGAGTTACACTTATGCGCCGTATTATCCAATCCTTCAATATAACAAGACGCAGGGGGATTTTTATGGAGGGAACTTTTGGGATCTGCGCGCCACGGGATCCGAACTGCAGAATCCCGCGGCGGAGCAGGCTAAAGACCCTCCGATCGATCCTAACGAAATGGGTTTCCCCGACACAGCTTGCGTCGTGCGCCGTCTTTCCCAGGGTCCCTACAGGTCGTTCTTCGAGGAGGTCTGGGGGGCGCAGTCATTTGAAATCAGGTGGCCGTCCGACGTCGACATCGTTTGTTCCAAGCCCGGGCCTCCCGCAACGAATCACCCGCTGCCTGTCCATCTGAGTCCGGTCGACCGAGGCCGCTCAAACGCTACATACGATCAGTTCGCACTGGCAATTGCGGTCTATGAAGCCTCGCCCGACGTCAGCCCGTTCTCGTCGAAGTTCGACTATGCCCTTGCTCACCCGGACCAACAAGTCTTGAGCTCCGACGAACAAGCAGGATGGGATCTGTTTCACGGCAAAGCACTGTGCAACACATGTCATCTTGATGGGACCGAGAGCCTGGCCGGAAACACGGGCCGCGCCGGGAGGATCACACCCGCTGGCGTCGCGAGCAAGGTGCCGTTGTTTACCGACTTTACTTCGGCAAACCTGGGCATTCCCAAGAACCTGGCGATTCCCTACTACAAGCAGGATAAGCCGGACAAGTACGGATTCACGGCCAACCCGGCCGGCCGCGGGTTCGTCGACAAAGGAGTAGGTGGCTTTCTAAGAAATCCGAATCTCAACCCAGATTCCGACTGGGCGCAACTCGCTTCACAGTTTGACGGGAAGTTCCAGGTATCAACCTTGCGGAACGTGGACATGAGGCCGCGTCCCGACTTCGTCAAAGCATATACGCACAATGGCTACTTTAAGAGCTTGAAGGAGATTGTCCACTTCTACAACACCCGCGACAAACTCCCACGCTGCCAACAAGGTGCTCCGGGAGAAAAGGTAACTTGCTGGCCAACCGCTGAGGTTCCCGAGAACATGGACACGACGATCGGTAAACTCGGGCTGACCAATGAGCAAGAAGACCAGCTAGTCGCGTTCCTGAAGACACTAACGGACGGGTATAAGCCGTAATCAGCTTATCCGACAAAGGTCCGTGGGGTAGAGGAACATGATCACAACTCGCTTGGGACGCGCGGTCATTGAGTCCGTCGACGGAGCCAGAGTAACCCCATTACCGGGTTCCGAAAAGCACCGAAAAAACAACTCGCTTAGAGACGTGATCCTCGGTGGACAAGACGGTCTGGTTAATATGCTTGGCATCTCGCTGGGTGTGGTAGCAGCCGGAGGCTCCACCCACGTTCTCATCGTGACAGGGCTGGCGGCGGCAATCACTGAGTCGATCTCAATGGGGGCGGTTGCGTATACCTCTTTCGGTTCCGATCGGGACTTCTATCTTGCGGAAAAAGAGCGGGAGCAACGCGAGATCGCGTCGCAACCCGGCGAGGAGCGGCAAGAGATCCGGGAGATCTATGCGGCCAAGGGTTTCAAAGGCGAGCTCCTGGAGAATGTTGTGGAAACAATCACTTCCAACCGCGAGACGTGGGTTAGCACGATGATGGATGAAGAACTGCATTTGCAGCCCGTCGAAAAGCAGGGGCTGGTGCGGAGCGCGGTGATTGTCACCATTGCAACGCTGATCGGTCACCTGATCCCGCTAGTTCCGTTCATGATCGTCCCACGCACGCCGGCGATTATTGTGGCAATAGCGCTCAGCGCAGTGACGCTCTTCGCCGTAGGAGTTTATTCTGCGAAGACCCTGGTCGGGGACTGGCGTAAGAGCGGCTTGCAAATGACAGGGATCGGCCTTGGGGCGGCAGCGGTCGGCTTTTTCATAGGCCTCCTGTTCCACACAATTGGCGGTTGAGTTGTCGGTTGATGCCGCGGCGTCGACCTCAAGATTAACGATTCAAGGAAAGGGGCAGAGAATGAAAGTAGGGTTCATTGGTCTGGGAAACATGGGGTCGGCGATCGCCCGCAACCTGATTAAAGCGGGACACACGCTCACGGTTTACAACCGGACGCGAAGCCGGGCCGAGGCATTCGCGTCCCTGGGCGCGAGTATTGCCGAAACCCCCGCCGAAGCCGCCGCCGATCGAGAGGCGCTCATTACAATGCTGGCGGACGACGCGGCCGTGCAAGATGTCATCTTCTCACCGGGAAATGCGATAGAGGCCCTTCCTTTCGGTGCTGTTCATGTTTCCATGAGCACGATCAGCGTCGGGTTGTCGCGCCGGTTGGCGGAAAGTCATCGCGAAAACCAGCAGCACTATCTGGCCGCGCCGGTCTTCGGTCGGCCTGACGCCGCAGCCGCCGCGAAGCTGTTCGTTGTTGGCGCCGGCCCAGCCGATCAGATCGAACGCTGCCGGCCTCTTTTCGACGCGATTGGTCAGAAGACGTTCCTGATCGGCGAGGAAGCTCAGGCTGCCAACGCGATCAAGTTGGCCGGCAATTTCCTTCTCACAACGGTTATTGAAAGTCTGGGTGAAGCCTTTGCTTTTGGCCGCAAGCTCGGAGTTGACCCGCATGCGTTTCTGGACATTCTCACGAACTCACTGTTCCCTGCGCCTGTCTACCGAATTTATGGGAGCATGATCGCCTCGGACAAGTTTGAGCCTGCGGGCTTCAAATTGCCGCTTGGGATGAAAGACAACCGTCTGCTGCTCGCCGCGGCGGAAGAGGCCGCGGTGCCGATGCCGATGGCGAGCCTCGTCCACGATCGGTTTGTGGCCGCTCTCGCTCAAGGGTTGGGCGAAGCCGATTGGGCTGCGATCGCTCGCATCTCCTATCTAAATGCGGGCCTTTAGAAAGAGAACGCTGGGAGGAGGTGACTAAATGATTTTTAGAACGCTTGGAAGCACCGGAGAAAAGGTTTCGGCTATTGGGGTTGGGGGCTGGCATCTGGGCCTCAAGCACGTTGACGAAAAACTAAGCGTGCGGATTGTCCGAACCGCAATTGATAGGGGCATCAACTTCATGGACAACAGTTGGGACTACAACGACGGCGAGAGCGAACGGCGTATGGGTAAAGCGCTTGGCGACGGCTACCGCGAGAGGGCTTTCCTGATGACCAAGATTGATGGGCGCACAAAGCAGGAGGCGGCGAAGCAACTGGATGAATCGCTCCGGCGGCTAGGTGTGGATTACATAGACCTGGTCCAGCATCACGAGGTTATTCGCTATGAAGACCCGCATCGAATCTTCCACGAAACGGGAGCCAACGCCGCGCTTCTGGAAGCGCGCGACGCCGGGAAGCTTCGCTACATAGGCTTCACCGGACACAAAGACCCGCATATCCACTTGCACATGCTTGAAGTGGCGGCTCAGAACGGCTTCAAGTTTGATAGCGCTCAGATGCCTTTGAACGTCATGGATGCGCATTACCGCAGCTTTGAGAAGCTGGTTGTGCCTGAACTGGTGAACCAGAAGATCGGCGTGCTCGGAATGAAGAGCATGGCAAATGGCATTCTGTTGAAATCGAAGACCGCGACGCCAATAGAGTGTCTGCATTATGCGCTGAATCTACCCACGTCCGTCGTGATTACCGGCATCGACAGCATGGAAATTCTCGATCAGGCATTTTCGGCAGTTGAATCGTTTCATCCACTTAGCGATGATGAGCGCGATGCCTTGCTCGCGAAGACCCGTGAGGCCGCGGCAACCGGCCGATACGAGCCGTTCAAGACAACGTCGCTGTTTGATGCCACTGCGACGAATCCGCGGTGGCTTGGCGAGGAACCGCCCGATGTTCAACAACTCATCCAAGGGTAAGCTGTAGGATGTTGATGATGCGTGCGTCGGTTATGTACGTTCAATGCTTACACTGATACCGGTGCCTCATCGTTCAACTCGCTATACGCACAAGCAAACCAATCAAGGAAATAATGCTCATTCATTTAGTCGACGGTGTCACGATCGTCACGTTGTTATCACGCAGTGTTGTCGAGGTTGCACGTTGAAGACTTGCGATAGCCTGGTTGTAGTTGGCCTGGGCGCGCAACTCCGCGGTGCGCGCGTTTACCAGTTGAGTCTGAAATTGAAAGACAAGAAAGGTGGTTGAGAGGCCAGTCTGAAACCGCTTCCACTCGCCCGCCAACTGAACGTCTGCGCTCTCTCTTGCGGCGCGCGCCGTCAGAACCTGATGCTGGGTGATCTCCAGAGCCTGGGCGGCATTGCGAACATCGGCTTCGATCGCTTGCTCTTGAGCTGCGATCGTCGCTGATAACTGCTCGCGCTGAACGTTAGCGCCTGCGAGGTTGGCTTCGGCGGTCCGATTGCGTAACGGGAATTGGATTGTGACGCCCAGAGTCACAGCGCGCGCATCCCAGAGATTCCGCAGCGCCTGTCCGTATCCGCCAACCAGATTACTGGCTCCCGGGCCGGTCACTATGGGTATTGAAGCTGCGGGCAGACCTTGAGCGCTGCGCAATTGGTTGACCTGGTCGAGCAGGAAGACGTTGGCAGTCGTTAGCGGGCCGCCGCTAATGAGCGGTCTCTGTACACCGGCGCCGGCAAATCCGCTGGACGAAATGGTTGACTGCACATCAACACGAGGAAGGGTTTGATTGCGGAAGAGTTTGATGTCAATGCCATTGATGTCCTGTTCGAGGCGGGGCCGGTTCAACTCCGGGCGATTGGCGAAGGCCTGGGTGACCGCGTCTGGCAAGTTGACGGGGACAGGGTCGAATGACGGCTGGTCGGTCGGCTCGATGCGCGCCGACCATTCACCGGCGGCGGTATTTCGCAGAATCAGTGGCTTGATCACATTCTCTACCGTGGTGACATACTGCGTGGCCGACAAGAGATTTGTTTCGCTGGTTGCGATTTGGGCCAGAGCCTGGGCTCGGTCAAGCCCGGGGGAGGCGCCGACCGATATCCGCTCTTCGATCATGCGGAGCTGCTCGCGCGCGAGATTCACATTCGAGAGTTGATTCTGCTGATCTCGCAAGGCGAAGACTAATTCCCAATAAGCCTGCTGCACCTGAGCAATCACCGCAATCGTGCTGAGCCGAAAATCAAAGTCTGATTGAGTGAGCCGCTTACGCTGAACGCGAATATCATGACGGTAGCGATCGATCGATCGATCGCGCAGGAGGGGCTGTGTGAAGGTAATACCGACGGTCGCCGAGTAAAAGGGGCTCAATGTGGTAATACCTGAATCGCTGGTGGCCCGTTGACTGTCGAAGAAGAATTGATACTGGCCACCACCGGTGCTGAACTGCTGCGTCACCGAGGGCGAAAGATTGAAGAACCTCTGGTTGAGTATGCCTGATGACGTTGTGCCGGTGGAGTTGACCGATGCGGTGTTGAGATTGCTGAACTGTGGAGTGATATTGATTATTGGATCGTACACGCCCTGGAGCGATCTCAAGGTAGTTTCGGCCAGACGGACGTTGTCACGAGAAACCTCGATGTTGTTATTGTTTTCCAAAGCGCGGCGAATCGCGTCGTTGAGAGATAAAGGAAGCCCGCCTCCCGCCACTCCCAGCCGTGTGAGATCAGGAACTGGAGGCACTGGGAGGCGGCGAGGCGAGAGCATTGGATTCTTGCTCAAATCTTGATCGGAGACCGGTGGTTTGCTCGCCGGATCCTGCGCCATCATCGCGGCGCACAGTGCCATTGAAAACGCGACCGTCTTTAGCAGTATACGCATGGTATTAACTCCCCCTCTGGTTCCGGTCCTGGCCCGGTTGATTCTGCTGGACGGGTTGGTTGTTCGTCGGCTGGTTGGTCTGGGACTGCTGGACACGCACTGATTCACCATCCTGTAGATCGTCTGGGACATTAACGATGAGCGTCGCGCCCGGTTCGATACCTGAGATGATGTCCAAGATACCGCCGTAATCACGACCGATCACGACTTTTTGATAGTGCGCCTTTTGATCCTCAGTGACGGTCACCACCTGCGGTCCGTCGGCGCGAATAACCAGAGCCGTGGCCGGGATCCGCATCTGCGGCTCGGCCAGGGCGACGTCGAACGTCACGGTCGCATACATGCCGGGCAGAAGCTTGTAATCCGAATTCGTGGTATGCACTTCGGTGAGCAAAGTGCGAGATGCCGGATCGAGCGCGTTCGCGGTACGGGCAACTCGTCCGGTGAATTTCTGCTCCGGAAACTCCTTGACCGCGATCTGTGTCGTCTCTTCCGGTTTGATCGAGTTCACAAACGTCTGCGGGACGCTGATGAAAATGCGCAGTGTATCGATCCGGGCAATTTGAAACAGCCCGCCGCTGGCGGCAGCCGCACCGGTGCCCGTCGGCGTCGCGCCGCTACCTGGCGTCGTCGCGCTTGAGGCGGTGGTGCCGGTCGTCGTGCTGGCGCTTGTGCCACTGCCGGCGTTAACCAGAGACCCGACCTCGACGTTGCGTGCAGTAATGATCCCCACGAACGGGGCGAACACTTTTTTGAATCCCTGCAGCTTGAGAAACCGTCGAACGTTGGCCTCGTTCGCCGCGATTGTCGCTTTGGCCACATTGATGTTGGCTTGCATCGCGTCGACGGTTGCCTTCGCCGCGTTGTAAGCGGCCTGCATCTGGTCGCGGTCCTGATCGGAGACGACGTGCTGTTCGGCGAGAGTCTTCCAGCGTTCATAGCTCACCCGCGCAAAATCCATGTTTGTGATAGCCTGACGAAGGTTCGCCTCCGCCTGACCAAGGCTCGCGCGCGCCTGCACTAAGGTTGACCGGGCTTGCTCCAACTCTTGATCAACTTCTGGAGTGTCGATCTCAGCCAGCAATTGTCCCGCCTGTACGCGGTCGCCGATGTCTACGTACCAGCGCTTCAGATAACCGCTTGTCTGGGCGGAGACGGCTGCCACTTGGATCGCTTCGATGTTGCCGGGCAATTCCAGTTCCGAAGACGCGGGCGCATGCGCGGCGGTGATCACGTTCACAGCCCGGAGTGCGTTTTGTATGGATTGCGCCGCCGCGGTGATCTTTTTTTGCCGCGCAATGCGAGGCAGAATTGCCGCGACCAGAAGAACGGCAATCATCACCAGCGCGATGAGCGCCGGGAGCGTGCGCTTGAAGCGCCTGTTCTTGCGGAGCTCTTCGCCTTCGACAATCGGCTGCTCAGCCGGTTGCCGACTTGGCTTATCGAGACCGGATTGACTGATCTTGAGCTGTTCCGAGTTTGTTGCCACTTCCTTCCCCTCCAGTGTTCAAGCTTGCGAACGGTTGCTTGCCTCGGTCAGTGTTCTGCAAGCAGTTCGGCGTCTTCAGTGGACGGATCTCGCGGAGGCTGACGGTGCAAGAGGCTGTAGACTACCGGCACGAAAAAGAGTGTGCAGAAGGTGGCGAGCAGCAAACCGCCGATGACGGCTCGACCCAGCGGCGCATTCTGTTCGCCGCCTTCACCCAACCCGAGCGCCATCGGCAGCATGCCGATGATCATCGCGGTAGCAGTCATAATCACCGGGCGCAGCCGCGTTTGCCCAGCCGCGAGGGCGGCCGCGAGGGCACTCTTCCCTGAGAGCCACTGCTCGCCGGCGAAGGTGATCAGCAGGATGCTGTTCGCCACGGCGACGCCCACCGTCATAATGGCGCCCATCATCGCCGGGACGCTGATCGTGGTCTGCGTCACAAACAACATCCAGATGATTCCGGAGATCGCCCCTGGCAAGGCCACGACGATGATGAACGGATCAAGCCACGATTGAAAATTGACGACGATGAGCAAGTAGACAAGAATGGCGGCGAATATCAAGCCAAAGCTCAAACCAGAAAACGAGGCCTTCATCGTTTCGACCTGCCCGCGCACGCTGATGGAAGTACCGCGCGGCAACTTCGACCGCACATCAGCCAGGATCTTGTCGACATCACTGGCGACACCGGCGAGGTCGCGGCTCTGCACGCTGGCCATGACGTCCAGAGTGGGCTGTACGTTGTAGTGGCTGACCATGCCCGGCGAAGTTGTGCGGTTGACTGTCGCCAGATTGTTCAGCAGCTGCGGCCTGCGCACGCCCGGCGAGGTCACCGGCGTGCGCCCGAGCGCATCGATGGAAGGGATCTTGTACTGCGGCGTCATGACCTGGACGGCGTAGCTAACGCCGTTTGATGGATCGAGCCAGAAGTTCGGCGCGGTCTGGGCGCTCGAACTCAGCGACACCAGCATGTCGCTCGCGACCTCGCGTTGCGTCAGGCCAATCTGCTGGGCCCGAGTCCGATCGACGTTGACGAAGAGTTCCGGAATGTTGAGGACCTGTGTAAGGTGAACGTCAATCGCGCCGGGGATGGCTGCCACACGGGTCTGGAGTTCCTGCGCAATCTCCTGATTCTTCGGATCGTGCCCGACGACTTGAATATCAATCGGCGCAGGCAGCCCAAAATTCAGAACCTGGGTCACGATGTCGGCAGGCTGGTAGAAGAAGGTCATATCAGGAAACCGGGCGGTCAATTTGTCGCGCAGCACCTCGACGTAGGTCTGGGTCGGGCCATGCTTGGGTTGAAGCGAGACCAGGATGTCGCCATCCGCCGGCCCAATGGTCGCAGTGCTGCCAAACGCCAGGTTGAGGAATGGCGGGAGTCCGATGTTATCGAGAACGGTCTTTAGCTCCTCAGCCGGGATAGTCTCGCGGATCACAGCCTCCACCTGAGAGAAGCGCAGAGCGCTCTCTTCCAGGCGTGTGCCCGCCGGGGCGCGCACGTGCAGGCTAAACTGGCCGGCATCGACTGACGGAAAGAAGTCACGCCCGAGAAATGGGAACAGGGCGAAGGAAACCGTGCAAAAGACGATAAACACAGCGCACACGACTAGGCGATGCGCCAGCGCCCAGCTCAGCGCGCGGCCATATCTGGCATGGAGTTTTTCAAAGAGGTGGTTGAATTTCTCGCCGATGCGCCAGATGATGTCGCCGCGCGGCGCGGAGCTGGCAGGTGCTTGCTCGTTCTTGCCGTCGGCGCTTGACTCTTGGGTCCCTTTGCTTTGATAAAGTGCGACCTCGCTCGGCAACATAAATCGAATCATTGTGGGCACGAGCGTGCGCGACAGCAGATATGAGGGCAGCATCGCAAACACCACGGCCATTGCCATAGGCGTGAATAATGATTTGGCGGCCCCGGTCAAAAACATCACCGAGACGAAGACGATGCAGATTGACAGGGTCGATACGAATGCCGGCGTGGCGACCTGCGCCGCACCGTCCAGAATACCTTTGATGATTGGCTTGCCCATCTCCAGATTGCGATGGGTGTTCTCGATCTCGACGGTCGCATCATCGACAAGCATGCCGACGGCCAGCGCCAGCCCGCCGAGAGTCATGATATTGAGCGTCTCTCCGAGGAAACTGAGGACGATGATCGAGGAAAGGATCGAGAGGGGGATCGAGGTTATGACGATCAGCGTACTCCTCCAACTACCCAGAAACAGGAGAATCATCAAACCCGTCAGGCACGCGGCGATAACCGCCTCACGCACGACCCCCGAAATTGCGGCACGGACAAACAATGATTGATCGAAGAGGAAGTCGAGCTTGAGTGCGGGTGGCAGGGTCGCCAATATGCTCGGCATTCGAGCGATCACGTTGCTGACGACCGAAAGTGTCGAAGCGCTGCCGCTCTTAAGTATGGTCAGCAGCGCCGAGGGCTGTCCGTTACGGCGCACCATGTTGGTCTGGACGGAGGCGCCTTCTCTGACGTGCGCGACATCCCTGAGGTAGACCATCGCGCCATTGACCTGCTTGATCGGCAGATCATTAAGCTCATCGACTACCGTGGGGCTGCTGTTCAGCCGCACGTTGTACTCGCGCTCGCCCATTTTTGCCGTGCCGGCGGGCAGGATGACGTTCTGCGCGTTGAACGCGTTGCTCACATCCGACGGAGAGACGGTTTTCGCAAACATCTGTTCCGGGTCGAGATCGACCATTACGTTGCGCGCCGAGCCGCCATAAGCGATTGGCGTTTGCGCGCCCTGTACGGTCGCAAGTTGTATGCGGATGAATTGATTGGAGTAGTCCTGGAGCTGATCCGGAGAGAGCGTGTCGCTGTAGACCGCAGCCTGTAACACCGGAACATTGGAGGCGCTGTACTGAATGATTAGTGGGGGGGTGATCCCGGCGGGTAAGCCTCGCAAAACGGTTTGCGCCGATGCCGTGATCTGCGCGACCGCCGCCGGAATGTTGGCGCCGGGCTGAAAGAAGATCTTGGTGACCGACACGCCGTTCATCGAGGATGACTCCATGTGCTCGATGTCATTAACCGTCGTCGTGAAAGCGCGCTCGCTGTTCGTCGTGATCCGGTCGGTCATCTCTTGCGGGCCCATCCCGGTGAAGGTCCAGATGACGCTGACGACCGGAATATCGACGACCGGGAAGATATCAACCGGCGTGCGGAAGATCGATACGACGCCGAGGATCAGAATGAGCAGCGACATAACGATGAATGTATATGGGCGACGCAGCGCCAGCCTGACGATCCACATAGATTACCTCACGAAAATGTTGCTCAACGGTGATCGGTTATCCTCAAGCGCCATAATAATAAAGCGAGCTCGCATAGGAGGTCTTTTCATTTTTTGCCCGAAGCGCCTGTTTCGTGCGCCGGTCTTGGCGGTGAGCTTAACTTGATTGTCCGGCAAACTTCAGTTTGTCGACGCAGCCCACTTATCTCGACAAACTGAAGTTTGTTGGACACTGAATCAAGACACTGCGCCAGGCTGCATCCGCAATCCGCGAGAGCGGAGGTTCGCGACGGCTCACCAGGTCAGCGGCAGCTCTCAGTAAAACACTGAAGGCTTTGAAGGCAGGTTCAAGTCCGCCATGGATTACAAACCGCATGATCGGTAGCCGCAGTATGAATGCGAGGGTTGGCATTCCGAGCTCCAGCCAGCCAGGCTTACCGATTGCTCTTCTAGTGGCAGGCCTGCTACGAATGTGCGCCTTGATGATCAGTGCTCAGGAACTCATAGATAGCTGAATAATCCTCATCCCCGTCACCCTGGCGCATGGCTAACCTGTAGATCTCTTTTGCGACATTTGCCAGCGGCAGGGCGACTCCAGTTTCGTAGGCAGTCACTGCAGCCAATTGCAAATCCTTTTGCATCCAGTGTAGCGGGAATTCCACTTCGTATTTCCCGCTTGCGATCTTCTCTCGCTTGGTTGCCGCAAGGGGCGCAACCGCCGGCCCGCCCAGCAGAATTCCGAACAGCATCTCTTGCGAGATCCCCAGTGACTGCCCGAGGATCATCCCTTCGGCAAATGCGGCCATGGCCTCCCCCATCAACAGATTGATCACCATTTTCAGCGAGGTCCCCTGGCCATGCCCGCCGACATGAACGATCCTGCTCCCCATGCTTTCCAGTAAAGATCGACAGGCGCGAAAATCGCTCTCGCCTCCGCCAACCATGAACATCAATTCTGCGCTGGCGGCGGGCCCCTTGGAGCCGGAGACCGGAGCGTCGAGAAATCGTATGCCCCTGGCCCACGCCTCTGTAGCCATCTGGCGCGAGAACGATGGATTGACCGTGCTGCAATCCACCCATAACGAGCCGGCTCGGAGGTGATTCAATAACCCTTCTTCTCCTAACGCCACTTCTTTGACTGCCTCAGGATTAGCCAGCATGGTGAAGAGCACGTCAACCTGCGTGGCAACGCTTGCCGGCGTCGGGGCCCAGACCGCTCCTTGATCTATCAAAGGCTTCGCCTTGTCCGAGGTGCGGTTGTACACGATCAACCGGTTGCCATGCTTTAGCAGGTTGGCAGCCATGCGGCCTCCCATGATTCCCAGGCCAATAAAACCGATTCTCATAAGTTTCCTCCTTCAGGCGCCGCCCTCCGCTTTCAAAGATAGTGAACGACTTGTGGATGTCTCACCCACGGCGGCGTTGCGTCGTTCAGTCCCTGCGCTGAGCATCCACACTGCAGATTCGCCGGAGAGATTAACTACGGGACACTCGCTTCTGTTGTTTATTCTTCTAAGTCGTCACTCAAGCTGCGATGGCAGACTCTGACTCTATCTCGGCGACCTCTTCGTCGCTGAGCAGTAGGCCTCCAGCGCGCATCACGCCTTGCGCCTGCTCCGCGCTGCGCGCGCCAACGATGGCGCCCGTCACCGCCGGATGGTGTAAGACCCAGGCGATTGCTGTTTCGCCCGTCGTGCGGCCATGTCGGGCTCCAACTGCTCGCAGGCGATCAACGAGCGCGAGATTATCCGAGAGCCTCGGCTCGTTGAATTCAGGGTCCCGACGACGCCAATCGTCGGCAGGGAGTTTGGCGGCGCGCTCGCGCGTCATAGCGCCGGTCAGCAGCCCCGAAGCCATCGGCGAGTAAACAATCACGCCCAATCCCTCGCGCCGGCAAAACGGGAGAATCTCTGACTCGATCTCGCGCCGAATGAGTGAGTATGGGGGCTGCAGTGAAGTGATCGGCGCAATTGCTTGTGCGCGACGCATCTGTTCGACGTCGAAGTTGGAAACGCCGATCCAGCGCACCTTGCCCTCGCGCTGTAGTTCAGCCATCATCTCCCAGCCTTCCTCCAAGTCAGCCCCGTTGTCATCCGGCGGCCAATGAATCTGGTAGAGATCTATCGCATCAACTCGCAATCGCCGCAGCGAGTCTTCACATTCGCGGCGGATGGAATCGGCTTTCAACACCCTGTGCACGTTCCCACGATCGTCTCCGCGAAGCGCGCACTTAGTGAAGACATAGGGGCGGGGACCGGACCAGCTTGCGAGCGCGCTAGCCACAACGTCCTCTGAATGGCCCAACCCATAGGCCGCAGCCGTATCGATCCAGTTGACGCCCAGATCAATTGCGCGATGGATCGCCTCAATCGAAGCCCGGTCGTCCTGGTGGCCCCACGCGAACTCCCAACCCGAGCCGCCAATCGCCCACGCGCCAAAGCCTGTTGGTGTGATGTAGAGATCTGAGTTTCCAAGTCGTTTTCTTTGCATATCGATTACCCCTTGATCTAACGCCCTTACTTCAATGGACAAATAACAGGCTCAAGACCGCGGGCCGGGGAGGAGTATTCGGCCTGCCTTTTTGAGATCTTGAGCCTGCCTTCCACAAGGCTGCTCGCTCTACTTTTCCTTTTTTGTTCTCCTAAACACCTTGGCGAGGACTGAGTGGTGCTCGGCCTGCATGCCGCTGCCTTCAAGCCTCTGCTCCTCTTTTGTTTTTGGCACCTGATATCCAAGGTCGGTGTCATCCGCCCAAATTTGCGCCAGGAAATACTGGTCTCCGATCTTATCGAAGACCAGCTCGGCCTTGCGGGGGATGTGAGCAGTCTGGGCGTTCTCTGCCTCGAACATAACAGCGGCGCGGCCAGTGGCGCTGCTTATCTCAAGAACCAGTGGTTCAGTTTGGTCAAGGCGTTTGACAGTATACTTGCCGGCGGGCAACGTGGTATCTCTCACGGTGAACGCAAAGGGGACATCCGCCTCAATGGTACCCTCGCTTAGCGCTTGCGCTCTTGTAGTGACGTTTCCGACTCCAATCAAGAGACCCAGCATCAAGAGCGTTTTCATGAACTGTATCTTCATATTGCCTCCAAAATGAATTGACGAACGGTTGAAGCTGCCGGTCGGTTGTTCATCCAGATGGAGTTGATCGCGGATCAACTGCTTCACCATGCCTATTTGTGAGTTCCTGCCTTGCGCCCACGAAAGGAGCGCTGCAGGTGGCTCACATGCCAATTGTATTTTGAAAGCGAGGGGTATTCTTTCGGGTTCTTGCAGAAAAGTCTTTTATCTTGCTGTGATGTCCCTCGCCTTATCAGAAGCATCCATTGGATTGATTATGGTCGAGATACATATCTCATGGCCCATTACAGTATTAATCATCGCATGATATAGAGGGCGCGTCGGCCACTTCAGCTCGCAAAGTGCTGAGATAGGCGAGCGCGGTAGTCGTGATTACTTGCTGCCGCTAAGAACTGCTCGTTGGTGGCCGCTATACTGACCCCGTGTTTCCGGCTTGATAATTGCGAAGTGCACTCAGGTTGAAGATCGTCTGCACAAGTTGAAATTGTGCGAATCACTTTTTCCCGGATCAGAATTTCTTCCCGGATCACTTCCTCATGGATCGAGCAAGATCGAGCGATTAGTAGCAAGAACTGGAAAGACTGAACCGCCTCCAAGTCGCTATGGTTGCGCTTGATAGTGACGAGAGAAGACTGAGAGTTGGACGCACGGTCGTTGCATCATCGGAGGTAGGAGCTGATGAACAAGTACATTGCCTTCAAGGCGACCCTGGCTTTGTTCTTACTCAATTCACTCAATTGGTCGTCGGCGGCGCAGGAAAATTTCACCGGGTTGGTCGAAAGAGTCCGTCCGGCTGTTGTTGCTCTAATCGCATACAATGACAGCGGTGAGGTGATCGAGTGTGGAACCGGATTCTTCATAAGTTCGGAGGGCCGCCTTCTCAGCAGCCGCCATCTATTGAGAAATGCCTCGAGCGCGGAGGTGCACACTCGAGAGGGTGGGGTATATCCCATCGAAATGGTCATAGCCGAGGACTTGAACCTCGATCTCATCGAACTACTAGTCGAGCTTAAGGGGGGCGAGGTGCCCTATCTGAAAATGACCGATGTCATTGCGAACAAAGATGAACAAGTGGCCGCGGTCGGCCATCAACACATCGTTCAGGGATTCGTGTCCTATGTCCGAACTCACTCAGGGCCTGGAAGGAACTTTCTTTTTTCGACTGCTACCGCTGCGCAAGCGACCGGCAGCCCTGTGATCAACAAAAAGGGTGAGGTGATTGGAATAGCAGCCGATCAGGCCGTAGGAGGACAGATGGTAAATCTGGCCATATCCTCAAGCAGCGCCCTTGCCCTGGTTCCAAGCAGGACAGACACACTCGCCGATTGGAATGCCCGCATCAAAGCGAACCGCAAAATTCTGGGGAATTGTTATTTTTCGCCGGGATGAACCTGGCCCTGGATGGCGACTACAAAAAAGCGATCCTGCTCCTCACAGAAGCGGCCGGCCGAAACCCGCGCGACGCCGAATCACGGCTCTATAGCGGATATGCAAAAGGCCGCCTCAATCGCTATGAGGAAGCCCGGGTGGATTACCAGGAGGCGGTTCGCATCGCGCCCGGCTATGCGGATGCGCTGAACAATCTTGGTTGGGTATTTGATAAGCTGGGCCGTTTCGAAGAAGCTGTCGATGCATACAGCCGCGCGATCAACCTCAAGTCCGATTACGGGATTGCCCAAAACAATCTTGGAGCCGCCTATTACCGCCTGGGCCGTAACGAGGAAGCCATTGTCGCCTACAAACGCGCGCTGGAACTGGAGCCGCGAGCCCCAACAACGCATTACAATCTGGGTGTGGCTTATAGCAAGCTCGAGCGCTATCGGGAGGCGGTCGAATCTCTACTCACCGCGATTCGAATGAAACCAGACTATGCCGATGCGTACAACAACCTGGCTGTCGTCTATTGCAAGATGGGTCGGGCCAATGAGGCGGCCGAATCATTCAGGAAGGCGGTAGATCGTAATCCTAATTGCGCCGAAGCGCATAATGGCCTCGGTACCGCGCTGCATAAGATGGGTCGCATCCAAGAGGCGGGCGAATCCTTCAGAAGGGCCGTGCAAATCAAGCCCGATTTTGCCGAAGCACTCAACAATCTTGGTGTCGCAAAGGGCCACCTCGGCCGTGACCAGGAAGCTATCGAAACGCTCAAGCAGGCGCTGAGAGTCAAACCGGATTTCGCAGCCGCCTGCAATAACCTCGGTCTCGTCTATAGCAAATCCGGTCGCCACAGCGAAGGAATACGGTACTACAAGGAAGCCGTAGACCTTAGCCCTGACTTTGCCGAAGCACAATACAATCTGGGCGCCTCATTTCTGGCCCTCGGCGACAACCAATCCGCGTTTGAGACTTATGGGACACTCAAAGACCTGAACCAGAAGCTTGCCAGCCAGCTGCTTAATCTCCTGGAGAAACAGTACACAGTTGGTGTAGCGACCCGCACACCAGAGTCTGTTCACAGGTTCGCATCGCCTGAGACATCTGCGTCGCAGGCCCAAATTCAGAACCTTATAAGCAGGATCAAAAACCTGGCCGCGAAAAGATCTCTGCCTCGCCGCGCCGCGGATGCCCTGATAGCCGAGCTGCAGGTTGCCAGCCATCAGCCTGACACCGGCAACACGATTATCAAGGTCAACGTGCTCGGCCACTTCGTCGAAAGGGTGAGTGACCTCGTGAAGGCACAGGAGATCTCTGAAGAAGGGGGACAACCTCTGATTGATGCCGCCAACATCATCATCAACCGGTTGGCCCATTAGTCTGGCTTTGCTTTAGCTCATCTCGGCTACGCCAACTATTCAATACGGTTTTGTGACCCACTTTGTGATCCACTTTGTGATCCACAGGCAGGGAAGGGAATCAGTCTCTGTGCAGGACTCTAACCGAACGATTATGAGACCGGTTGGTGGAAAGCGAACAAGCAACATCAAGGGTGGTCATCTAGTTAGAACTATGGCTGCCCGGTTTCGCTGTTCGGCGTGGCTGCGATTTCCCACTTAATGATTTTGAGATCGAGGACGAAGATCGAATAGATCACGGGAACCAGCAGCAAGGTGATGAAGGTCGCGCAGATCATTCCTCCCATCTGCGCGTAACACATCGGCTCCCACAGCGGTCCCCCGCGAAGGGCCAGTGGGACGAGCGCAATCACCAGGGCGAGTACCGTTATCAACACCGGGCGTAGGCGCATAATGCCCGCATCAAGCACCGCCTCCTTCAGCGGTTCGCCTGCTGCGTGCTTCTCTTCAATGAAGTCGAACAGCACGATGATGTGACTGACGATCAGCCCGACCAGGCTAATGATTCCCAGGAAAGCCATGAACCCGAAAGGCGTGCCTGTGATCCAAAGCGCCACTAGTCCTCCCATAATTCCGTAAGGTACTGCCGCGAAGACAACGAACGGCTTGATGGCGTTTTTGAACTGATACACAAGACTGAGAAATATCGCGACTATCGAGATTAACAGTACCACCACCAGGTTTTTGAAACCCTTGACCTGTTCCTCTTCCGATCCGCCAATTTCCATTCGGTACCCAGGCGGTAGCTGATTTGCAAAGGCTGCTAACTGAGGTCGGATGGCGTTCGCGACCTCAGAAGGGAGGTGACCCGCTTCGGGCATACATCCAACTGTGATGGTGCGGAATTGATTTCGCCGGCGAATCGTCTCGGTCTGCATCTGGTGGTCGACCGATGAGACCTGCCGCAACGGAGCCTTCTGTGACCCTTGCAAGGAATAAACATAGAGGTTTTGCACGTCGGCTAGCTGCGAGCGTTCTTCCATCCGCAGCCGTGTCACCACCGGGATCTGTTTATCGCCTTCGCGCAGCAGCGTCACCTGCCGGCCGCTGATCCCTGACGCCGAAGAAGCAGCCACATCAAGGTTGGTGATTCCCGCCGCGTTCGCGCGGTCGGGATCGGTTTCAAGCTTGACTGCGAAGCTGTCCTCGCCCCAGTCGTCGCGGATGCGCTGAGCGTATGGAGTGGTGCGCAGGATACTTTTGACCTTCTCGGCTTCCTGGTGCAGCGTGGCCACATCTCCGCCCGCAATCCGAACTTCGACCGGCATCGGGATTGGCTTGCCCGTATCGAGCTGTCGCGCATCGATCCGCGCGCCGGGCACTTTGTCGTCCAGCGCTTTCTGAATGACTCCGATCACAGGACTGGTGTCATGCTTATCTCTTACCTGAATGATGAGCTGCGCATAGTTCAACTGCTGCAGCTCGGGCGCAACCGAGAACCAGAACCGTGGACCGCCGCCACCGACAAAAGTGGTGAGTGATTCAAGGACTTCACGCGGCTTCCCATCTTTCGCGGGATGCACTTTGCGATATTCCTGCGCCGCCTCGCGCACCACTTCTTCAGCACGCCGAGCGGCTTCATTGGTGGCGGAGAGCGGCGCGTCTTCCGGGAGCCATACATCAAGATATGAAAGGTAAGAAAGATCCTTCGGAAAAAAGTCGCTCTTGAGCCGGCTGGCAGCGACTGCACCGCCGGCCAGAAGTATAAGAGAGCCGAACAACACCTTCCATCGGTGATTGATCCCCCATTCGCCGACCCTGTAATAAAAGGCCGGAAACCCTTGTTTGCGCCGCTCCTCAATGGGCAGCTGAGGTTTGGCCTTCAGCAAAAAATAGCCGAGGAACGGAATAAAAACTGTCGCCACGATCAGCGCTGCCACCAGCGAACAGGTAAGGACGATTGGCAGGCTGTATAGGAATTCGCCCGTGCTCCCCGGCAAAGTAAGGAAGGGCAGGTAAGCGACTATATTGGTGATCGTGGCGAAAATGATCGCGGTGATAAGTTTTGTCGGACCAAGCCATGAGGCGATGAGCGGCGGCTGCCCGCCGGCCAGCGAATTCTTAATCGCATCGCCGGATACTACCGGCACATCCACCAGCAGGCCGAGCGCGATGATCAGGGTAGCGATCGAAACCTGCTGAAGATCGATCCCCAGCGCGTGCGCCATCCCGAAGGTGATAAAGAGCGTAATCGGGATCGCCAGTCCCATCAGCAGCGCCGAACGCCAGTCCCAGAAACCGATGAGTGAGACGATCACCACCAGGATAATCGCCTCGTAGAGGCTGTCCATAAATAGGTCGACGTTTTCCGTGACTTGTCCGGGCTGGTCGGAGGTGCGCGCCATGATCAGGTCTTCGGGCAACTGCGTCTTCACCTGGGCCAGCGCTTCGTCGATCGCCTTACCAAATTCGCCGATGTATTCACCCGGGCGCATCTGAACCGCGACCGTGATGGCGCGGGTGCGTTGCCAGTCGCCTTGTGCGTCGCGCGATTCGTAAAAGTTGAGAAAGCGTGGCGGGCTGTCATATCCGCGCTCGACGTCCACCAGATCGCGCAGGTAAACGGGCGCGCCTAGATTCGTCTGGGCGACGGACACATCGCCGATCTCCTTTTCACTCTTGAACTCGCCCGAAGGATCGATGGAGACGTTCTTTCCTGCAGCTTCCAGTTGACCGCCTGCAAGCGTGATGTTGCGTGCGCCCAGGATATTCGACAGGTCTGATGTCTTCAATCCGTATGAAGCGATGCGTTCCTGAGAGTAGAGGAGAAAGACCTTCTCCGGCAGAATGCCCGAGCGCGCGACTTTTGACGCTTGCGGGACGCTCTTGAGAGTCTTCTCGATAAGATCGGTGAAATCATCCATCTGCCGATAGCTGTATTTGTCGCCTGCCACCGAGGCTAGCCTGGAGCGTGTTTCTTTTGGATCGCGGATCACCACTGGTGGCCAGCTATCCGGGTGAAAATCCGAGGCCTGCAACCGGTCATTGATGAACTGCCTGGTGTAACCAAGCAAGGCTTCGTCGCTCTCCTCGGAGACGCCATCCACCCCGACAAAACCAGGCTCTACCATGACGTGCATCTCAGTGGCGGCTTTCTTGTCCTTGAGGTAACCAGTAAACAGATTTAGCGGCTCCTGCACAACGCGAGGGCTGACCGCTTGGGCAAGACCAATGACAATCGTGAAACGCGTTCGACCGTCTTCTGTAGCATATTGTTCCCGGCGACGCGTGATAGCATCACTGACTGCTTTCGCGCGCAGATCGATCCCAGTCTCGCTGACCTTGGGACTGGCGACGGTGAGCATGAGGGCTGCGGTATCGCCGAAGTCCTTGATGAAATTGACGGGGCCGGCCCCGTCCGGCAACCCACTGACCGTGCCGAGTTTGAGCGCGATGTCGTCAAGTTCCTTGCCGACCTGACTGCCGGGCATGTTCTCATCCAAATCTACGTAGACCACTGAAAAATTGGTGCGCGAGATCGAGCGAATCTTATCCACTCGGGCGTTCTGGGCGATCTTCTCTTCGACCTTCCTCGTTACCAGTTGCTCGATCTTCTCCGGCTTACCTCCAGGCCAGACGGTGATGGCGACGGCGCTCTTGACCGGAGTGTCAGGGTCTTTGCGCTGGGGCATACTCCGATAGCTGTAAACACCCCAGACACACACAGCGATCAACATTACCCAGGAAATCTGCCGCTGCTCGACGAAGAAGCGCGAGATGTTGTGCTTGCTTTGGATAATCTGGTTGTCGCTCTTACCGTGTGCCATGATGCTATTTCAATAAAGTGGGTAAAGCTGGATACAGCTCGTCGGTAGCTCGCCAGGTTTTCGCCCAATACCACCGCTGGCGAGACTCTGCGAAAACCCCGTGAATACCACCCACGGCAGTGGGTGGATGCTTCAAGTCCAGCCTACATCGACGCGCACCCAGGATTCCCGTTTTCCTTTTCTATCTCCCTCGCGACGCGAGGGAGATAGAAAAACGGGAGAGCACACCGGCCCTGTTGTAGGCCGTACCTGAACGATCCACCCACTGCCGTGGGTGGTATTCCCTGACTCTTTACATAGTCTCTGACGCGTGTGGGTACGCGAAAACCTGACGCTCACCCCAGCTCTTCCTGTCGCATGCAAAAAGGCCGATTGATCTGGAATCAAGGAATCACTTTCACCGGGTCGCCATCCCTTACCAGGGTGACCCCTGTCGTGATGACGCGATTGCCCTCCTTCACTCCATCAGTCACGGCGATCGTGTTGCCGTATGTTTCGCCCAGCTTCACGTCGCGAACCATTGCGATCTGGCGTTCGCCTTGCTCAACCACCACGAAAACGGCATAGCCGTTCGGATCGCTTTTAGATTTCACGACCGCATTCAACGGCACGACTGGCTGTGCTGTAACGGCCTCCTTGCTTCCGACCCTGAGCGAGACGATCATGCCGGGGCGCAGCAGATACTTCGGGTTCGGTATCGTGACTTCAACGTTGAAGGCCCGGCTCTTTGGATCGGCGGCGGGAAAAACAGAAGTGATCTGTCCCTGAAATTCTGTGCCGGGCATCGTTTCGGTTTCAACACTCAATGTACTTCCCAGTTTGATTTCCGGAACTGCGATGTCCGCAACGCCGAAAGCCGCTTTCACCGAAGACGTATCGGCGACTACGAAACCTGTTTTACCGGGCGAGACCAGTGTCCCTCTCTCAATCGACTTCTGCAGCACAAGCCCATTCAGCGGCGCCTTAAGCGCTGTGTCTTGCAGCGGAATCATCTTTTCCTGCATGACCGTTTCCGCCCCTCTCGACCTGGCCTGGATTACTTCAATCTGCGATTTGGCGGAATCGGCTTTGGCCGTGAGCATACCAACCTGTGAGCGAGCGACGGTGACTTTGGCAGTGGTCTGTTCGAACTGTGCCTTTGCCGCATCGTAATTCGCTTTCGTCAGGCTCTGGCTGGCGAACAGATTTCTGGCGCGGTCAAAATCGAGCTTTGCCTTTTCATAGGCTGCTTCAGCTTCGGCGAGTTGAGCCTTGCTCGATTCGATACCTGATAACGCTTCCTGGTATTGTGCTTTGCTGGCGTCAATGGCCGATCTCGCCTCCGAGGCCTGAGATTCGGCTTCTTTGAATTTGACCTGATAGTCGCTCTGTCGCACGCGCGCAAGCACCGCTCCTGCGACAATGCGGTCGCCCTCCTGCAGGTCGCGCATTTGGCCATCAACGCCGCGCACCTTTTGAAGCGCGTCAACGTAGCCGTCCACCTTGAAGGCCAGTTCCACTTGTGTGCGGGGGATAATGGTCGCCGAGTACCGCGCTCCGCTGTCGGCGGTATACAACTCTACTTCCGCAACTTTCACCGGTATTGCAGGTTTTTCTAGCTGCTTGGGTCTCGATTGGCAGGCCACGAGCAGCAGCCCCAGGAGGGAGAGGGTTCCGACCCCTGCGCAGGTTGTGAACGTTCTTTTCCTCATCTGTCCCCGCCGATCGCTTTTTCCAATTCAGCTTTGGCCGTCCAGAAAGACAACAATGCTTGTTGATATTGATTGTTTGCATCGGCCAACGTAGCTTGAGATTGCAATACTTCAGTTAACAGAGCTGCCTCGAATCTGTACCTGCTTTGAGTGATGCGCAGGGCTTCGCGCTCAGCGTCCTGACTCAGGCGTGCGACTCGTAACGCCTGTTGAGTTTGTTGTAGACGCCGGAACTTATTGCCGACTTCGATCAGGATTTGGTCTTCTGTTTCCTTGAAGGCATTCTCGGCCTGCTCGATTGTCTTGCTCTTCTCAGCCAGTTGACGTTTCTTGCGTCCCCAGTCGAAGATCTCCCAGCTCATCACAACTCCAACGGACGCGATACTCCGTGGTACTATTTCGTCAAAGTTTCGCAGGGACAACGAAGTGAACCCAACGCTCACATCAGGGATGTACTCCGACTTCTTGAGACGTTTATCAAGCTTGGCCTGCTCGATTCTGAGCCGCGCTTCGCTGAGTTCAGGTCGTTGCTCGAGCGCACGACGGCGTGAGGCTGCGATGTCATAATCAAGAGCGGTTGCATCAGCTACTGGACTGACGCTGAAGTCCCTGAGCAGATCCCGACCCAGGAGCTTGTTCAATTGCTCTTTCTGTGTCGACAGCCGATTGGTCAGATCGAGAGCCTCGTATTCCGCCTTCGCCAATCGAGTTTGAACTTGCAAATGATCGGACTTGAGAACAACTTGTTGCACGACGAAATCGCCAGTCACTCGATCAAGTTCGCGGTATGATTTGATTTCATCACGCACATTATCCAGAGCACTCTCACTCTGCAGTATTCCGTAGTAGGTCTTCTTGACGTTGTTGATGAGTGACTGCTCCTCGGAACGCAGCTCCTGCTGCTTTTCATCGCGAGCCAGCTTCACCGTATCGATGGCGAGGCCGATGCGGTACTGCTGCGAGATCGGTTGCAGCACCTGCGCAGCGAAAACCGCCGTGGGCCGTCTCGGCGTGCTCAAGGTAAAGAATGGTCCTACGCCGGGAAAGACACCGGTGAGCGGATTGGTCACGGTAGGTGTGTGTTTGACCAGGTCTTCCGATACGAGCGCGTAGAAATGTGCAGAAGGAAAACGGGATGTACGTATGGCTGCGATTTCGTCCTCGCCCTTCTCGACAGTGAGGCGCGCATTCTTAAGGGAGCGATTATTTAGCAGGGCGATGCCTATAGCCTGATCGAGACTCAACACCTCAGCCGAAGTTGGAGAGCTCTGTTGACACCACCCAGCTAGCGGCATGGCCAGCAATAAAGACAAGACCGCAAAATAAATCTTTGGATTGTGCACAGTCTTGCTTCTCATTACGTCAGATAGACCTCTTCTCTCCCGACAATGCCAGTGCAATGGTCCTGCCAAGGTCGGCGCAAACTATGTCAGTGCGGAAATGTGGGAGTTTTAGTCTGCCCGAGCCCTTAACACCATAAAAGTGCCGGTTATGTTTCCGAGAACTATCCAAACACATCCGGCAAATCCGGCAACATTCCGTCGACGCCTTCACTGATAACCCGGGTCGGGATGAGGAATTTCCTTTGCGTGATGGATCTCGTCCGGAACCCAGAGCTTGAACAAAGGCAAGGGGAGCATGTCTAGGCAAGAAGATCAGTTTCTAATTCATGGCGGCAAACGTCGCTAAAATCTCGCAACGGATCGACACCGCCATCGTGCATCATCGCCTGTAGTTCAGTGGGCGTTTTATTGGGTTTGAAATAGGTGTCGGTAATTAGCACCGCAATGCTAGCTGCGCTTTCGATCACTTTTCGAGATGACAGAACGCGCATTCTGCTGATAAGTGCATGGATGCCAACGAGGCCGGATACTTCCAGCTTGTCGTGAACCAGCGCGTCCACGTAAGTTCTTGACGCTTCCTCAATGAACTTCTTGTAAAGTTTTTGCCGTCTCGATTTACTACTCGCAAGCCGCTGAGCTTTCATTTGAGCGTGCAGGGTGGTCCACGAACTTGCGAACGAGGTTAAGCCGCCCAGCGTTGCGCCAGCTAGAGCGGCAAGAGCGGTAACGTATCCTGTGTTCATCGCATCGAGCACACAGCAAGAGACTTGCCAAAGGCGGGCATGAGCATGACGAGACTAAGTGACTGGAAATCAAGTCTGGTCCAGCCAGTTACACCGTAGAGTGTCGGAAGGCGGCACTCAGATCCCGCCCGGCAATTCCGGCAACAATGTCAATATGTGACTACTCAGCCGGCTGGTTTGCCACCGTCGGTATTATGGCAGCGCTTCGCAGACGGGCGATGGAGCGCGGAAGCTATCGCGTCGTCGCTTCCCTCTCGTTCACATCTGTTCACGACGCCCTGAATCACTATTAAACTGCACACGTACTTTTCTATCGCATTAATGCAATTGACCATCACTCAAAACGGCATGGCAGGAATGTTGCTTGCTGCTTAGCGCTCGGTTATGACTTTGAGTGATGGACGAGGAGAGACCTTATGAGTTCTGGAGTGAGACTCGTGAAGCATGGAAGAAATGGCGGGGCGAGGAGCTTGCCGATCGGCAAGGATGAAAAAACGCACCGACAAAGCGATCGCGAAATTGTTAGCACAGTCAAGAGCTGGATCGCCGAGCTGGAGCACGAAGGCGCGCCAGCGAGCACAGGCGCGGCAGCGGCTTCAAGTAAGGTTCAGAAGGTGGTGTTTTGTTTCTAAGGCTTATTGACTGCAATTTTGAACTTTGAAAGAGGCAAAACGAGCAATGGATCTTCAACTAGACGGCAAGAGGGCGCTCATTACAGGTTCAACTTTGGGCATCGGTTTCGCTATAGCAAAAGCTTTAGCTGAAGACGGTGCTCAGGTCACAGTGAATGGCCGCACTGAGGAAGGGGTAAGCGCGGCACAGCGGAGAATCGCAACTGGGATTCTTAACGGAAGGATTGCAGGTGTTGCTGCGGACCTTTCTTCGTCTGATGGAGTTACCAGGATCATCGAGGCGTGCCCTGAAATAGACATACTTGTAAATAATGTAGGAATTTTTGAGCTTCGGGCTTTTGAGCAGATCTCTGATACTGACTGGCTCAGATTCTTCGAGGTTAATGTAATGAGTGGAGTCCGGCTAAGCCGGCATTACCTTCCTCAGATGAAGGACCGCAACTGGGGGCGAATTGTGTTTATCTCAAGTGAATCTGGAGGCAACATTCCCGCAGAGATGATCCACTATGGAGTAACGAAGACCGCACAAGTTGCGCTTGCCCGAGGCATAGCTGAAACAACTATTGGAACGGCGGTCACGGTCAATTCGATACTACCCGGCCCAACGCTATCTGAGGGTGTTGGGACTTTTGTCCAGCAGTTAGCACAAGAAAAGCGCATTACTGTTGAGGAGATGGAGAAGCAGTTTTTTGAAAAGACTCGCCCGTCGTCCCTTATCAAAAGATTTATACGGCCTGAAGAAGTGGCTTCTCTTGTTGCGTACGTTTGCAGTCCGCTATCGGCAGCAACAAATGGTGCAGCATTGAGAGTAGATGGTGGTGTGGTCCGATCCATCTTCTAAGAGGCGACTGTTAAGTCAAAAACAAATGGATGATACGGCTTCAAATACTCGACAGAAGGCGTTGGCGCTTAACCTTGACGCAACGACGTACGGTACGTTCGCCGAGATCGGCGCCGGCCAGGAGGTCGCCCGATGGTTCTTTTCCGTCGGCGGCGCGGCTGGAACTGTGGCGAAGACCATCTCGGCCTACGACATGGCGGTCAGCACCGGACTCTACGGCGAAACGCAACGTTATGTCAGTCGACAGCGACTGGAGTCAATGCTTGAGCAGGAGTTCGCTCAACTTGTGGACCGGCTCGCAAGCGGGCGTGGTGATTCCAAACGGTTCTTCGTCTTCGCAGACACCGCGGCGACGCGCAGCTACGGCAAACCAGAGAATGGCCGCGGCTGGCTCGGGATTCGTTTCCAAGCCGAGCCTCGCCAGGAACCATCGGAGATCATCGTTCATGCTCACCTCTCCGACTCGACTGCGGCTCGCGAGCAAGAGGCATTGGGCATCCTTGGAGTCAACCTGGTCCACGGCGCCTTCCATCGAAGGAATCCAGTTGAGGATCTACTTGCTGCGTTAATGGAGGGATTGTCACGCGACCAGGTTGAGATCGACATGATCAAGCTCTCGGGCCCGGCCTTCGCTGGTGTGGACAACCGGCTCATGAGCCTCCAATTGGTCGAGCAAGGGCTGACTGATGCTGCGATGTTCACCGCGGATGGGCAGGTCGTGCAGCCGTCAGAAATCCTTTACAAACGGCCGATCCTGGTCGAGCGCGGCAGTTTCCGCCCGGCCACCAATCTGACACTTGACCTTTTGGACAGGGCACGAGAACAGTTTCTCGAAGAGCCCGAAGTGTGCGGACAGACGCCGCTAGTCTTGGCTGAGATGACTCTGCGCACCCTTACCGCCGGTCCCGATATTGGTCATCCCGATTTTCTTGCGCGTGCGGACATCCTGGGTGCTCTGGGCTATGACGTATTGATTTCGCGCTTCGAGCCATACTACCAATTGGCTGAATACCTCGCGCGCTACACCGACGGCTCGATCGGCCTGGCAGTCGGGCTGGCGAGCATTGGGCAGATTGCCGATGAGAAATACTATACGGATCTGCCCGGCGGCGTTCTTGAATCCGCTGGTCGTTTATTCAAACGATCCGTCAAATTGTACGTGTATCCGACTCGCGATCCGGTTTCCGGTTTGATTCAGACATTGGACCAATTGAATATACCGGCGCCTTGGCACCACCTGAACAATCTGTTGCTTGAGATTGGACGGGTTGTGCCGATTCGCTCCTACGATGAGTCTTACCTCTCGATTCGCACCCTCGATGTCTTGGCCAGGATTAAGGAGGGAGACATCGCTTGGGAGTCGATGGTGCCGGCCATTGTCGTTGAGATGATCAAGGCCAAGCATCTCTTCGGCTGGCAGACAGAGGGATCCCCTTCATTAAAATGAGAACCATGAGTACTTCAGACGCCTGGTGGTAGATGCGCGCTACGCGCGGTTGTTGAGAGTGGCGGGGCTGGGGGAGTTGCTAACGTGCCTTCTTATCTCTGTCGCCCAACCATAACAAGCCGTCGATTATCAGTCGATCCTGAATTGGGTTGTTGAGCGTATATGACAACGTCTTGTTGGTAGCGTCATACTTATGCTCATAGTCAATATCGTTGTGACCCATGTTGAGATAGAGCATCTTGTAGTTCTTGTTCGTCCAGACCACGGGATAGTACCCGCTGTGCCAGATCTCGCTCTGTTTTGGCCCGCTGCCCAGCGGAAAGCTGGTTGAGTCTATGGAGAGCAGAATGTCTATGTCAGGATTCTGTCGAAGGTCTTTCTCCCATCGGTACCACTCATTCGGCGAAGACTTGAATATCTCAGGCAGATGGTGAGTCGCCGGATGCCTGCGGTCTTCGACACGAAGAATCGCGGAGGTAGGTCTCCAGGTGTTGCTGACGTATGAGCCTGAACCTAGAAAGGTGTTGTGGTACCAGTCCCAGTTTGCCGGATACGATGAAGGTGTCAATGCAAAGCCGGCAAAGTGAAAGCCCATCCAGGCTCCGCCATGCTCCATGTACGCCTTAAACGCAGCTCGTTGTGCAGGATCTTCGGGACGAGTATCCAGAAAAATAACCACCTGATATTTGGCAAGAAAGTCTGAATTCAGATTCTGCCAATCGGATGTGGTGTCAAAGCTGAAATTGTATTTCGCCGCCATTTCAGGAAACCATCGGTTGGCTTCATTTACAAAGCTGATATGCGCCGGATCCTGTTTGGCGGTAAAGAACGCGATGACTCTGAACTTCGGATTGCTGTTATTCGCGTTAAGCGCTGAACAGCAAGAGATGAGCACTGCAATGCTCAATGCCTTGAGGGCAGACATGGTGAAGGTCCTATTCATGCTCAACGCTCTCCTTACGTTCAATTCGGTTTGCTCGCCATTGCGATAACCGGGAGAATAGTCACGAACCGCGCGAGCGGCAACCGATGGGGTTAGGATTGATCGCGCAACGCAGAACAAGATACCATGGGCGGCCATCGGCCCCCCGTGCGTGGGATTCAATCATGAAATTGACCCGTTATTTCAGCGTCGTTCTCTTCCTCTTGCTATGCGCCGCATGGACGCCTGTCGGTGCAAGTGTCGAATCAAAGCCGTCGAAACCCTGGCGGGCCTTACATCTCCTCGACTACAACAGCGATAGTGCACTCGATGCACTCGGGCAGGATCTTGAAAACCTGGCGAAACAGGGACTCAACGTAATCATTCTCGAGATTGACTACAACTTTGCGTTCAAGTCTCACCCTGAACTTAGGCGAGGAACAAATCCGATTACACGCGATGGAGCACGAAGATTCGCGGCGCTGTGCAAGAAGTTCAACATCCGGCTGATTCCGGAGTTTCAATCGCTCGGTCATCAGTCCTGGAAGGCTGAAACTTTTTCCCTTCTCAGCGTCTACCCAGCCTTCGACCTCACGCCGGGGGCGTTTCCCAATAACGACGGTATCTACTGCCGCGAATGGGATCCGCTTAACCCAGAGGTCTGGCGAGTCATCTTCCAGTTGATGGACGAAATCATTGATGCCTTTCACGCCAACGCCTTTCACGTTGGCATGGATGAGATCTTTTTGCTGGGCTCGGAATTCTCGCCATCGACCAAAGGCAAAGACAGTGGCGTGCTCTTTGCAAAAGCCGTCAACGAAATTTACGCTCACCTTGTGCGTAAGCGTCACGTCGAGATGTTGATGTGGGGCGATCGGTTGATTGACGGCAAGAAATACGATTTCGGAGAGTGGGAAGCCTCCACTAATGGAACCGCTGCGGCTATCGACCTGATCCCGAAAGATATCATTGTCTGCCCATGGCACTACGAACTGAGGGACAATTATCCTTCGATCACCATGTTCCTGGAAAAGGGCTTCAGGATCTTGCCTGCCGGCTGGAAGAACCTTGAGGCGACAAAGGGGTTAATCGAATTCACCCGATTGCATGCTGATCCAAAACTGCTCGGCCATATCTTCACCACCTGGGGAGTAAAGAAGGATGCTCTCGTTGATTTTCCACCGCTGGTTGAGGGATTGAAGCTTCTGAGAGACGAGCGACGTCCTTCATAGTGACTTAAGACCTGAAGGTTGACCGAGGCTTTGCGCAAAAAAGTGGCGTTCCTTTAGTGCGCCTTTACAAGTCCTTCTAGCGAGAATGCGATGCAGCTTCTTCGATCACAGCTGCAACGTCCTTCGGTCGGGAGACGTAGACCGAGTGACTGGCGCCTGAGACTTCGACCTTGTGGCTGTTGGCTCGTGCGGCATACCACCGTTCGAGGCCGGGATTGATAGTTCTGTCTTTTGCCGCGACCAGCATCCAGCTCGGTTTGCTTCTCCACGCAGGCGTGGTGATTATTGCATTGAAATTGGCTGCTGCGATCAGCACCTGCGAATGCGCCATCCAAGCGGCTTGCTCGGCAGGCAGGTCAGCTGCGAAGTACTCACGAAACTGCGCGGGGTCAAGGTAAGTGAAACCGTCTGCTGTCTTCTTTATCGCAGAAGACTTGCTGAGGTCACTCGGGAATCGTTTTCCGTCGCCGGCTTCGCTCTCTCCAGCATCTGGCATGTGTGCCGCGACGTACACTAGGCCGGCAACCGATGGATCGGTGCCGGCCTCAGTAATAACCGCTCCCCCATAACTATGAGCGACAAGGATGCACTGTCCATCTTGTTGAGCCAGGACGCGCTTCACAGCCGCGACATCTTCCTGGAATGACGTCAGCGGCTCCTGAACGATGCGGACGTTGTACCCCTTCTTGATGAGAATGTCATAAACGCCTTTCCAACCGGAACCATCTACCCAGGCACCGTGTACCAGAACAATGTTCCGAACGCGAGGCTCTTTATTCTGAGCTGAACCCGTGCAGCAGGCCAACAGCAATAATACGATGCAGAGGGACTTAGACATATTGAATTCCCCGATTTCACCATTCACGCCGCTTACCGTGGTTGGATCAACGAACCCTCGCGCAATGTCGCTGAACTCTCAAAGGCGAATCTGGCGATCTGGTCCTTGCGTAGAAACACGACGCCGGGCTGCTTCTGAGCGTACACGATGAACTCTTCTAAAACCTGGTCCGAGCGGGAGGGCCGGTGATGCGGTCGTGCGCACTTACGGACATCATCCGGCGATTTGTCGCGGCCTCAGCATACAGCTGATCGAACTCGTATTTCAATTCGCCCGCGAACTGCGCAGCCGTCTAATGCCGTCCTTCTTAGTTCACGATGTCATTCATGTGGATGTTTAGCGTAGACCGCCGCTGCCAAAGATGATCTCGCCGGTGAGCCACCGGGCTTCGTCGGAGGCGAGAAAGGCAGCGATCAACCCGATGTCCTCCGGCACGCCGGTCCGGCCGAGCGGAGTCAGCACCTTAATCGCGTTTGCGACTTCCTCGTAAGAGTCCATGGCACGCGCGCCCTCGGTGTCGATTACGCCAGGGTTGATAGAGTTTACGCGGATGTTTTGTGGTCCAAGTTCCTTCGCGAGCACACGGGTAATACCGTCCACCGCACTCTTCGTTGCTGCGTAGATCGACGATGCGGGAGGAGTGAGAGTGCTAGCTACTGAGCCGATGTTGATGATGCAGCCTCCCTTTTCGCCAAATTGCCTTGCGGCACGTTTGGAAGTCAGAAGAAGTCCGAGCACATTCGTGTCGAACTGGCGATGAAACTCCTTTTCGTTTACGTCTTGCAAGGGCAGGTAGGCGAAGACGCCGGCATTGTTGACGAGCACGTCCACATTGCCGAGTTGCTTCTCTGTCTCATTGAAGAACCGATCGATCTCTTCCGACGAGGTCACGCTTCCTTGCACAGCGATGGCGTTTCCGCCGGCCGCTTTGATCTTTTCAACGACACGATCCGCACCCTCTCGATCGGAGGCGTAGTTCACTGCAACAGCGGCGCCCTCCTTCGCCAGCGACAACGCGACGCCTGCCCCGATTCCTTTCGATGCTCCCGTTACTAAAGCAATCTTTCCATCAAGCTTTCCCATAGTATTGAGCTCCTCGATTTCACCGTTCACGCCGCTCACCGTGGTTGCATCAATGAACCCTCGCGTGGCGTCGCTGAACTCTCAAGAGCGAATCGCGCGATTTGGTCCTTGCGTAGAAAGACAACGCCGGGCTGCTTCTGAGCGTAAACAATGAACTCCTCCAAAACCCTCGTTCGAGCGGGACGACCTGTGATGCGGTCGTGCGCACTGACGGACATCATGCGGCGACGTGTCGCGGCCTCGGCATACAACTGATCGAACTCGTATTTCAATTCGCTGGCGAACTGCGCACCCGTCCAATGACGGCCTTCATAGTTCACGATGTCATTCATGTGGATCGTATAGGGCACCACAACGAACGGCTTTTTCCTAACGGGGACCAAAAACGGTTCGTCACGACTTACATCGTCGATGTGATAAACAAACCCGAGGTCTTGCAAGATCTCGAGCGTGCGAGGCGTGCCACGCAACCAGAAGGCGTTGAAGCCTACCGGGCGTGTGCCGGTCGCGGTTTCGATCGTTTTAATGCTCGCCTGGTAAGAGGTGCGTTCCTCCTCGGGTGTCATCGAGAACTGCGGCGTCCATGTCTGCCCATGTCCTGCCGCTTCGTGCCCGCGCTGCACGATCTCCTTTGCAAGTTGAGGATTCCTCTCCACCGCAGCGCCGACCATGTGAGAAGTGACCTTCACCCCAACCCGGTCAAACATATCCAACATGCGCGGAATCCCTTCTTTGAATCCATAGTCGTACCACTTTGCGACGGGGAGATCCGGATATTTGGTGTCGATGACCGGGAACGGACTCTCGGCGCCGCGCTCGGGCTGCGAACCTGCTTCAAACTGCATTGAGATAGCGACCACCAAGCGCGCTCCGTTCGGCCAAAAAGCGCTTGAACTCTTCGTTTCAATCCCGCGCTTTCGAATTCGTCCTGGCCGGGAAGTTCTGGCGGCGGATGTCGTAGCCATCGCCGCCGCGGTTAGGATACTCGTCTGCATGAATGCTCGGCGATCCATAATCTGGTCCTCTTACTTCTTCACATGGCAATACACCTGCCAAAAGTTATCTGTGAAGAGAAACTGATTGGCCTTTTTAACTGAGCGTTTCACAGTAGGTGAGCGCGAGCCAATTGCCGGAATTGCCGGCGACTTTCGCACTCGTTTTTCTCACGTCCGGCAGAATCTTTCACTGGCGCAGCCTCGGTGCGTTCAAGGTTGACGTTAAGACTCCCGCCTGAGATTTCTTTGACCTGCGAGACTACGGTCGTACAATGAGGTATCAACTTATTATCTCGGAGGTCATACGGGACAGAGCGCAAACAATGAAGCCTCGCCAAAGCAGACGACGGAAGATCGCATACAGCCTCCAATAGATGCGACTCCGGCCCTCGTCCATACTGGTCTTCGCGCAAGCGAAGAGGGCTTTCGCCTGATCCTCGATAACATCCCTGGCCTCGTGGCTACGAGGACTGCAACCGGCGGACCCGAATTCGTCAATCAGCAGATGCTGGAGTTTTTTGGCCAGTCGCTTGAGCAATTGCCAGACTGGTCCTCACTTCTCCATCCGGATGATCGCGAGCGTGTAGTCAGCCTGTGGCGCCGCTCGGTCGAAACCGGGCAGCCGTATGATGTCGAACACCGTGCGCGACGTGCAGACGGCGTTTACCGTTGGGTCCATTCCCGCGGACGACCCTTGAGGGACACCGAGGGGCGTATCATTCGCTGGTGCACAATGATTACCGATATTGACGACAGGAGGCGCGTCGAGGAGGCCCTGCGCGCGAGCGAACAGGGTTTTCGGCTGATCGTCGATAGCATTCCCGGCCTTGTTCATACTACGACGGCGGAAGGCGTGCTTGAATTCGTCAATCGGCAATTATTGGATTATTTCGGCAAGACGCTCGACGAATTAAAAGGTTGGGCTACCAACGACATCATTCATCCAGATGACCGCTCCCACGTGATTGCGTCCTTTACAAGGTCAATTGAAACTGGGCAGGCTTACGAAATCGAGCAACGTTGCCGGCGTAACGATGGCGCATACCGCTGGTTCCACGTTCGCGCTCTTGCCGTGCGGGACACGGAAGGCCGTATCATCCGCTGGTACACGTTGTTTACTGATATTGACGAGCGCAAACAAGCGGAAGAAGCGTTACGCCAGGACGAAAGAGAGCTCCGCCAACTCATAGATTTCCTTCCTCAGCATGTGATGGTCCTGGACGCCGATGGGCATCTTCTTGAGGCAAACCAGATGGTGCTCGACTATACCGGCCACACGCTGAAGGAAATGCAAGTGATCGCAACTGATGAGCGAATGGAGAGGGATGCTCATCCAGACGATCTGGAAAGAGTGCAGAGCGAATGCCGGCGCGGCCTTTCAAGCGACGCTCCGTTTGAAATTGAAAGGCGCGCGCTCGGGAAAGACGATCAGTATCGATGGTTTCTGTTTCGCTACAAACCGCTCCTCGATGAAGCTGGCCGTATCGCCCGATGGTTTCTTACGGCCACTGACATTGAAGGGCGCAAGCAAGAGGAAGAAGGGATTCGAAACGAGAACATTGCGCTTCGCGAAGAGATTGTCAATGCGTCAATGTTCGAAGAGATCGTCGGCACGTCGCCAGCTTTGCAGGCCGTACTTACTCTGGTAGCAAAGGTGGCGCCAACCGACTCGACAGTCCTGATCACCGGTGAGACAGGTACAGGCAAAGAACTGATCGCCCGCGCTATCCACAAACGCTCGACGCGCTCGGCCCGTGCGTTCGTGAGCGTGAATTGCGCTGCTATCCCAGCATCGTTAATCCCTTCGGAGCTGTTCGGGCATGAGAAAGGCGCGTTCACAGGCGCAACTCAAAGACGTCTCGGACGCTTCGAGTTGGCCGAAGGCGGCACGATCTTTTTGGACGAGATTGGGGAGCTTCCTGCGGAGACCCAGGTCGCTCTCTTGCGTGTGCTCCAGGAACACGAGTTCGAGAGGGTGGGAGGAAATAGGTCCATTAAGGCAGACGCCAGGGTGATTGTTGCGACCAACCGTGATTTGGAGGCAGCGATGACCGCCGGAACATTTCGCCGTGATCTCTTTTATCGACTTAATGTGTTTCCGATAGACATGCCTGCTTTGCGTGAGCGCCGAGAGGACATTGCCCTGCTGGTTGAGTACTTCATTGATCGCTTCGCCCGTAAAGCCGGAAAGAAAATACGCCGGGTGAATAAGAAGACACTGGAGCTTCTACAATCCTACCCATGGCCAGGTAACATTCGCGAACTACAGAACGTCATCGAGCGATCTGTCATCGTTTGTGAAGGGGAAGATTTCTCAGTCGACGAGAGGTGGCTTTCGCGGCAACCGGTTGCAACTGAGTTGCGGGGCCAGACCGAGCTCTCGCAAAAGCTTGCTGCTCATGAAAAAGAGGCGATTGAGGCTGCCTTGGGCGAAAGCGGCGGACGAGTGTTTGGACCATCGGGGGCAGCTGCGAAGCTTGGCATTCCACGGTCAACCCTTGAATCCAAAATTAGGTCGTTGAAGATAAATAAGAATCGCTTCAAAATTGCCGATCCCTCCAAAAACAACTAGGGAGTTATTCGGTCCCGAAAGTTTCGATGCTAAACCCATTCGCTGTTTGTACGGGATTTCGTCAATTGGCGAGATATCACCATTTCATATGATCTTAATCCCTGTATTTTCAGTCTGTTACGGTTGGAACTGCGATTGCTAAAGCAAGGGTGACTTTGTGTAAAGTGTAATATGAGGATGCCGATTCGACTGTGCTTTCTCCTGATGTTGCTCCTTATAGTACGCGATGTACGTGCGCTCGATCCGAGCCAACGGGTAGACAACTACATCCGCACCCGTTTTACAAACGAGGAGGGACTCCCTGCAAATATCGTGGGTGACATTGTGCAGTCCCAGGATGGCTTCTTATGGTTAATCGTGAATGGCTATCAGCTGACCCGATTCGACGGTAGACGTTTCACCGGCTTCGATCCGCCCAGGAATGTCCTAGCATTGGCACTAGCTCCGGACGGCGATCTGTGGGTTGGCACACGGGATGATCTGGAGCGAATACCTGCTGCTGCCTTGAATCAATTCGGGCGCTTGCCTGCCATCTCATATCATCCCGGTCCGGGTAACAGCAGTCGTATCAACTGCCTTCATTTCAGTCGCAATGGCGTTTTGTGGGTGGGCACCGAGGAGGGGCTCTATCGATTCGATGGCGACGCTTTTTCATCCATCATACCGCGACTGGCAATCGGCAGGATCGAAGAAGCCTCAAACGGCAACCTATTGGTCATCACCTCACAGGGGTTCATGGAGTGGGATGGCTCACGGGCTGTGCAACACACTGAGCTGGCCGCTCAGCTCGGTGTAAGCACCGACAAGGTATTTCACGTTTTGGAGGACAGCCGGGGCGTCACCTGGTTCTGCACTGAGAAGGGAGTCGCCCGCCGGATTAACGGAGCCATCGAAAAGCTCCCGACCTACGCTCTCGGAAATGAGGCGTACCGCGCGTATGAAGATTCGCGCGGCACCGTGTGGATTGCCAAAACTGAAGGGTTGTTTCGAGCGTCCGCAGCGGGTATGGAACTCGCAGTCGCGGACATGAACGTACGGTACGTCTATAGCGATCGGGACGAAGACTTGTGGATTGGCACAAACGGAGACGGCCTCTTTCGATTCAAAGACCGTGCGGTCCGAATGTTCACTGCCGCCGACGGATTGCCGAACAACGTTATTATGACCGTAATGGCAAGCCAGGACGGCGGGCTTTGGACCGGCGCCAATTGCGGCGGCCTTTCCCGTTTTGACGGACGACGTTTTCAAACCTACAACGAAAAGAACGGCCTCCTCAATACTTGCGTATGGGCTCTGGCTGAAGACGCCAACCACGACGTCTGGATTGGGACCTATGGCGGTGGAGTTTTCCGCTTTCGCGGAGGCAGCTTTAAGCAATATTCGAAAGCTCAGGGACTCGCGAGCGACAGAGTCACCGGCATCGTGCCGGCGCGCGATGGTTCCCTTTGGCTCGCCACGCGCGATGGCGTGAGCCGAATGCTTGACGGGCAGGTTCGCAACTATACAACGGTAGATGGACTGTCCGACAATATCGCTTTCAAAGTGTACGAGGATCGAGCCGGCGGCATCTGGGTTGGAACCCGACAGGGAATCGATCGAATGGTCGGGGACCGGTTTGTGAACCTTTCGTCCATTCCCAACACTCTCGCCTTACCAATTGGGGAGGATCGATCCGGCGGCTTCTATTTGAGAGTGGGTGAGGGTGATCCAGCCGGAGGAATCTTCCGCGTCGAAAACAACCGGCCGATTTACGTCGCTCCGAATATTGAACCGAGCGACATGGTGGAAACGGAGCAAGGGGAACTGTGGCTCAACGGAACCGGCATTCTTCGAGTCCCGCCGGGCGGTCTCCAGCGAGCGTATAGACAGGATGAACCTGTCGACTATGCAGCGTTCGGTCGTGCCGACGGCCTGACGTCGACAGAGGCCAGCGTTGGCCAACCCAACTCGGCTCTTACGCGTGACGGCAAGCTCTGGATCGCGACCTCGCAGGGACTGGCCATGCTGGATCTTCCCCGCCTGCCGATGACGGAACGAACGCCGGCGATTTACATGGAGGAGGTCACAGTTGGCCGGACCCCACAGCCTCCCGGTCACGAACTTGTGCTTCCGCCGGGCACGCATCATGTCGAGCTACATTTCGATGCCATTGAGCTCTCATCTCCGGAAAAAATTCGTTTGCAGTATCGACTGGACAGCGTCGATTCGGAATGGCTCGACGCCGGTGCTCCCGCTCACGCGATTTACACCAACATACCGTCGGGGACGCATGCGCTCCATCTTCGGGCGTGTAATCGCGACGGGATCTGGGACCGCGTGGGGATCGTGTACAACATCACGCAGCAGCCATATTTCTACGAAACAAGGCTATTCTTGCTGGTTACGGTCACCGCTGGATTACTGCTGCTCGGCGGCCTATACCGTTTGCGACTGCACCAGGCCACAGTGCGCATAAACACGCGGCTCGAAGAGCGGCACGCGGAACGCACCCGCATCGCGCGGGAACTGCACGATACTCTACTACAAAGCTTCCATGGATTGTTGCTTCGCTTCCAGGCGGCTTCGAACCTGCTTCCGACGCGCCCCGATGAGGCCAAACAGCGACTCGATAATGCCATCGATCAGGCGGCGCAAGCGATCACCGAGGGCAGGGACGCCGTACACGAGTTGCGCTCATCCGCGGCTTTGACCCAGGATCTAGCCGTGGCTATGAGCGCCCTGGGAAAAGAACTTTCGGCGGAACAGGTCGGCCAGAATTCGTCCGACTCTCATGTGCAGGTGGAAGGTACGCCGCGCAACCTGGATCCTATCCTTCGAGATGAAGTCTACCGGATTGCAGCCGAGGCGCTGCGCAATGCCTTCAGGCACGCACAGGCACGACGGATCGAGGTGGAAATCCGCTATGACGAACGGCAGCTACGAGTGAGGGTTCGGGATGATGGAAGGGGTATTGACCCGAAGTTTCTGGGACAGCAAAAGCGCGCAGGACACTGGGGTTTGAATGGCATGCGCGAACGCGCCGAAGCTGTGGGAGGTAACCTGGCTGTTTGGAGTGAGGTCGATTCCGGTACAGAGGTGGAACTCACGATTCCAGCCTCCATCGCTTACGCGAAATCCGGTGCTCGCCGCCGTTCCTGGCTGTCTGGGAAGTTACTTGGGAAATAGGGAGATGAAGCCATGAGTAGCGATATGAGTGGCGACATGCGTAGTGGGTCCAACCGAATTCGGATTCTGACCGTCGACGACCATCCCCTCCTGCGCGAAGGAATCGCCGGGCTCGTCGCCGATCAATCGGACATGAGTCTGGTTGCCGAAGCCTCAAATGGATGCGAAGCCATTCAGCAGTTCCGCACGCACCGTCCGGACGTTACCCTGATGGACTTGCAGATGCCCGATATGAACGGTCTCGATGCAATGGTCTCGATTCGCAGCGAATTCCCCGAGGCACGAATCATTATCCTCACCACCTACACCGGCGACGTCCAGGTACTGCGCGCCCTCAAAGCCGGCGCCCGGGCTTACCTGCTAAAGAACATGTTGCATAAGGAGCTGCTGGAAACGATTCGTGCCGTTCATGCCGGAAAGAAGTCTCTTTCCGCGGAGGTCTCCTATGAACTTGCAGAGCACGTCACCGATGACGCCTTGACTCCGGGCGAGATCTCCGTCCTGCGTCTGATTGCTGATGGGAATGCGAACAAACAAATCGCAGCGCGGCTCTCCATCAGCGAAGAAACCGTCAAAGGGCGCGTCAAGAACATCCTCTCCAAGCTGGGCGCTAACGATCGCACCCACGCAGCCATGATCGGGATCAAGCGCGGGATCATCGAATTCTAGCCACTCTCTGGTCACTCTAATGAGTGAGTATTTTTGCTCCTTTGGGGCTTACCCTTCCGCCCCGAATCTCCTAACCTCGCCGAGGGACTTATGCGACGTCTATTCTCCGGTTTCGCGGGTGGTTGGCCTGGCGCCGGCCTTCTTTTCATGCGTCTCGTTGCGGGGATTGCATTGGTTACTCGCGCAGTCGCGATACTTTGTGATGGGCCTAAGCTTGGACCAGCTATCTTGCAATTGCTAACGGCTGGTGCAGGACTACTCCTACTCGCAGGTCTCTGGACGCCTATCGCTGGAGCGCTGGTAACGGTGATCTACATTTGGGATATCTTCTCGCATCTGGGAGATCCTTGGACAAACATCCTGTTGGGTACCCTTTGTGCAGCCCTGGTGCTGCTCGGACCTGGCGCCTGGTCGGTTGATGCCCTTCTGTTTGGATGGAAGCGCATCGACATTCGAGATCGGCACTAGTACTTAGTCATGCTCAAGGTGATGGACCTGTAAGGGCGTCCCTCCGTGGGCGCCCCTCATCGGTGATCGAAGTGGGCCGCAAAGAGGGGCGCCCACGGAGGGACGCCCTTACAGGTGTTCATCAAAATCAGTGTGACTGACTACTAGCTCTCAGAGCCTTTCAGGTTCGTCCCAACATTAGGGGAGGTTCCGTCGTCCCGATATAGTGGATAGAACGACTCTATATAGGGTTGTCCCAAAGCGGCATCAGTTCCACAATACGGGCGCCGAGGCCGAAGGGACTAACGATGTAGTCAATTAATTCTCGATCAGCAGGAAGGAAATTGTGCTTTTACTAACAGAGGTCTGCAGCTGCCGAGCAAGTCTTGAGGGCGCGAGCAGCTTGAAGGCGTTTTGTACCGAATTTCGTCAATTGACGAACCTTCACCGTTTCTGTCTCTGTCCCTGTTTGTATCTTCAGTCGTTTACGGTCGGAACCGGAATTGCGCTACGGAGGGGACAAGTCTCGTAGTCGAGAATGGACAGATGCTGAAGATCCAGAGAGCAACGAACAAACAAGTGGTTTTTACCTTGAGCGGACGAATGGACGCGGAAAATGTGACTGAATTGAAAGGATTAATCGAATCAGAAGCCAGAGGCCGCAGCATAGTTTTGGAGTTAAGCGACTTGACCCTCGTGGATCGAGATGCCGTCAGGTTTCTCGAGCGCTGCGAAGCGCACAGTATAAAACTAGAGAACTGCCCAGCGTACATCAGTGAATGGATTGCGAGAGAACGAGAAGGGAAGTAACGATCGTCAATTGTCTAGTGCTTCCGGAGTCTTAGCAATGACTTTGAATGTTTTACCTTTTCCCGACATACAGCGCGAAGATTCACAGTTCGTGAGTGTAAGCCGGAGGGAGTTGAGCAGAGTGAATCATGAATTCTGTATAGAAGAAGATATCCGCGGTGAAGCGAACTTCGCGGGAATCGTCGGTCAGAGTTCGGCGCTAAGGCAAGTCCTGCGACTTGTGGAAATGGTAGCCGCCAGCGATGCCACCGTGCTCTTACTGGGCGAGACCGGCACGGGCAAGGAACTAATCGCCCGTGCCATCCACGAACGTAGCCGGCGGCAGAAGAAAACTTTTCTCACGCTCAACTGCGCCGCGATTCCCATTTCGCTGTTTGAGAGTGAACTGTTCGGACATGAGCGCGGGGCTTTCACCGGCGCGTATATGCAGAAATTGGGCCGGCTTGAATTGGCTCACGGCGGCACACTGTTTCTCGACGAAGTGGGTGATATGCCGCTTGAACTGCAGCCCAAGCTTTTGCGCGCACTGCAGGAGCGCACGTACGAGAGGGTGGGTAGCGCGCGGACTAAGAGCGTTGACGTACGACTGGTGGCGGCGACTAACCGGAATCTGGAAGAGATGATGGCGAAGAGACAATTCCGGAGTGATCTTTACTATCGGTTGAACGTGTTTCCGATTCGTATTCCGCCCTTGCGTGAACGTCGTGAAGACATTTCATTACTGGTACGACACTTCACTCAAGAGTACGCGTGCAAGATGGGCAAACGCATCGACGCAGTACCGGCGGCGACGATGCAGAAACTGGAGCGTTGGTCCTGGCCGGGAAACGTGCGCGAGCTAAAGAACCTTGTTGAACGGTCAGTCATCCTGACGAGCGGCAACACACTCGCAATTTCTTTGCCCGAAAAGACGAACGGCGCGATAGATGCGGCGGAAGTTGTCGGTAACTTCGAGGAGCATGAGAGAATTGTTAATACTCTCAAGGCGACCAAAGGGCGCGTGAGTGGTCCCAATGGAGCAGCATCCCGATTGGGTGTGAAACGAAGCACTCTGCTCGACCGCATGAAGAGGCTCGGTATTGATGCCCGAGAGGTTAAGAGTCAACTAATGTATTAGGTTCTGTTGACATTTCAACGTAGCCAAACCAGGGCACTGAGAAAACCGGGAAAACGAGTTGCGAATTTACAACCCCGAGAGCGCCGAAAATTGCTACCGCTTTTCCGGTGCGGTCGTTCCAGGTGCGTACGGACGCGGCTTCGATCAGGATAGAAACCGGTAATCAAGATGAGATCAACCTTACTTAGCGCGTCCTTTCGAAAAACAAGACGATTGATATTTTATTTTATTTTGATCAAAATATTTAATTATGACGCGTTCCACACTATCTATAGCCGGTGGCAAATCCCAACAGTTTACGATTTTAAAGATCGACACGATATTCAACTTTTACAAACCGAAACCGCCGCTTTCGAAGTTTGTAGACAGCTTTTGGCTATACGAAGGCTACGAGCCGGAGAACAAGACCGAACGCATTCTTCCGACCGGCACGCTCGAACTCGTAATCAATCTCCGGCAAGACGAGCTGCGATTTTACGACGCCGAACGTCCTGAAAACTGCTCCCACTTGTCCGGCGCCGTCGTTTCAGGTGCGTCTGGGCGCGGCTTCGCGCCTGCGGAAGAGGCCTTTATCATCGGGGTTCACTTCAAACCGGGCGGCGCCTTTCCGTTTCTCGGACTCCCGGCAGGCGAGCTCGCCGACACTCACGTCGATCTGGAAACACTTTGGGGACCGTCGGCCGGTCGGCTGCGGGAGCGCCTTTGTGAGGCAAGAACTTCTGTCGAGCGGTTTCAGTTGCTCCAGGAGGCTCTGTCGAGTCGCTTGTGTCACGGTGTGGAACAGCATTACGCGGTTTCGGCGGCGCTGGAAATGTTCGGGAAGAATCAAGCCGGGCCGAGAGTCAGGGAGGCCGCAAAGTATCTTGGTCTAAGCCAGCGTCGGTTCATCCAGGTTTTCAAGGCGGAAGTGGGCATGACGCCGAAACTGTTCAGCCGGATTCAGCGGTTTCAGCAAACCCGGACTTTCATCCAACACAATCCCTCGATCAATTGGGCGGACCTTGCCGTTGATCTCGGATACTTCGATCAGTCCCATTTTATACGCGAATTTCTCGAGTTCTCGGGTCTTAGCCCAACCGATTACATAAATCGCCAGAAACGCTTTTAGCGAACCCAACACACACGTCAAACGCTAACCTTCCCCATTTTTAGGCCAGGTCAATTTTATCCAATACGACCGTCGCTTTACGACGGCATAATGTGGGTAATTTCAAGATGAAGTGCCGGCGTTTGAGAAGCGAAGTCTGCGCGCGGCGAGGCAATAGTTTTTGACAGGAAGGCCGAGTGAAAGGAGTTGGATAATGAAGAGATTTATTAGTGTCGGTACGTCACTGTTGCAAAGCTCGTAACCCGCTGACAGTAGCACGAGCCTGACAAAGGAGACTTGCGTTATGAAAATGAAGAGCATTCTTTCAGGATTGATCGTGGTTTACGCTGCCTGCATGTTGCTGGCAGCCAGTTGCTCGCAAGCATCAACCAAACCAACGGAGGAACCCCCGATGGCCATAGTGAGCGTTCCTTACATAGTTGATGATGTTGATGCAGCAATCGAGTTTTATACAAAATTGACTGAACTGGCCAGCGTCCGCTACCTGATCGACGATGCGCGCGCAGCTGTCGGCTTCTATACCATCCACCTCGGCTTCGCCGTCGACCTCACCGACGGTGCTATCGGCATCACCAATGGGCGAGCTAAGGCCATCGTAGCCGCCGCGGTGGGGCTGATCAGCTTGGTCGTCGGTGGGCTGGCTCTGGCTCGCTCCGCGGGTCGTATCGGCGCCGGCAACGGGCGAGCCGGGGCCATCGTGGCCCTGGTGCTGGGGCTGATCGGCATGATCCTCAGTGTGGTGCATCTGGGCAGCTCTACCGGTGGTTTCGGCACCGGCAGCGGGCGAGCCGGGGCCATCGTGGCCCTGGTGCTGGGGCTGATCGGCATGAACCTCGGTGGGCTGGCTCTGGCCCGCTCCCGCCGTTCCCGCAGCACCGCCTGACCCGGCCAAGGTGCCGGATCAGTGCCGGATCAGGCCTTGTCGGATGTGGCGGGCGAATATGAAGAGGCGATGCGAACTACTAAGATTGTTTTGGAGCAAATGAAGGGACCGAGCAGACCGTAGCGGCGGGTGGTGTCCCAATGAAAAACTGAAATTATTTGCTGCCAAATTCAGCACCATTATTAGCCAAGCCTCAAATGGCAGTGCGCCCTCCATCGACAGCGAGCTTTGCGCCATGGATGAAACTGGCACGATCCGTCGCCAAGAAGACAATGGCCTCAGCGATCTCGTCCGCTGTAGCAGGACGGCCCGCTGGCGCTTGGGCGGCCAGTTGCTCGAGGCCCTCCCCCATTGCGTCAGTGCCTTCCGTGCGCGTAGGCCCAGGGCTCACCGCATTGACGCGGACACCGCTCGGGCCATATTCGGCCGCCCACGCTTTGGTCAACAGGTTGATGGCGGCCTTGCTCGATCCATAGAGGCTCATGCCAGCAGCCCCGTAATCCGCGACCATCGTCGATACATTGACGATTGCCCCCTTGCCTCTCTTCGCCATCAGCGGAGCAAGTTCCGCGACGAGAAAGTACGGCACCTTGACGTTGAGCGAATACACGCTATCAAACACTTCTTCCGTCGTTTCATGCGTCGGCCCGAACGGGAAGACCCCCGCATTGTTGATCAGAATATCGACATGGCCGTTTCCGAGCGCGACCGCTCTTCTCGCCACTTCGCGCGCACTCGACGCGTTTCGAAGGTCAGACGAAATAAAATCCGCTTTTCCTCCTGCGGCACGGATTTCCGCAACCGTCTTCTCACCGCGCTCCGCATTGCGGCCTACAACTAAGACATGGATACCAAGCTGAGCCAGTTTATTGGCTACCTCCCGGCCAATACCGCTCGTTCCTCCCGTAATAAGTGCCATCGATGAATTGGTAGCCATTTGCAATTCCCCCTTTCAGATTTGGTGTAATTGTTCGGATCCTTGCCTGAAGCCAATATTATTTGACTGTTGCTGTCGCCGACGCAACAACGACTCCGACCGATAAGAAACATCACTGGGCTGCTTTGCCGCCGTCGACGAGGTACGACGCACCCGTGATGAACGACGCCCTGTCGGACGCGAGAAAGACAATGGTCTGAGCGATCTCTTCGGGTCTCCCCACTCGTTTGAGCGGCACGGTCGCCGCCAGACCCGCCTTTCTTTCGTCAGTACCGGTGAAGCGGTTCAGCATCTCAGTCTCGATTGGACCTGGGGCGACCATGTTAACGCGTACCCCTGACGAAGCGGCTTCGAGTGCAGCCGACTTAGTCAAACCTTCGACTGCATGCTTGCTCGCCGAGTATATAGACGCGCCAGCAGCACCACGATGACCGTAGGTGGACGACACGTTGACGATGCTGCCGCTTCCCTGGGCAAGCATCACACGCAATTCGTGCTTCATGCTGAGCAACGTACCCAGGACGTTTGTGTCGAAGGTCGCAGCGTAGGTCTCCGCAGTCTGTTCCGTCACTGGGCCGGGCGTGCCTTCGGTTCCCGCGCAATTGACGGCAGCATCCAGACGACCAAAGTGCTCGACAGTCTTATCGATCAGGCTGCGCAAGTCGTCCTCGTGACGCACGTCGGAACGCAGAAACTCGGCTTCGGCGCCCCGCTCGCGAAGTTTGGCAACCAGTTTTTGGCCCTCTTCGTCGTGTCGGCCGGAGACGACAAGTCGCGCGCCCTCGTTCGCGAAGGCCAATGCCGTGGCACGTCCGATACCTGTCAGCGCGCCAGTAATCAAAACAACTAGTCTAGCCATCTCAGTCCTCCTGGAGGTTATGTTTCTGGTCCATTTCTTTCGTGATGCCATCGTTTATGTAGGGCGAACTGCGTCGGAATTCCCATCACTTACTAAACGTGTCCCCGAACATAGGCAGGCCGCTTTTTGACTGCTCCTGCGTGGCTTCGTCTTGAATCACGTCCCAATGCTCGACGAGGGTTCCGTTTTGAATGCGCACAATATCCGCGGCAATCCAATTCACGGGAGCACCGAAACCGCTAAATCGCCCGTGCACGATCACGAAGTCTCCTTCAGCCACGATCGTCCCGGGTTCGTACCGCAACGTTGGTGGGATGCTCTTGATGAGATTGAACAAACCCTCACGACCAGGCGCGATATGAGCGCTGTGCTGGATGTAGTGAGGTGACCAAAACTTCTCGGCAGCCGGGTAGTCGCGCTTGTTGAACAATGTATCGAATGCCTCCAAGACGAGGGCCTTGTTTTGTTCCGATGTAGTCTTCGTCATCTTTATTCTCCTTTCTTGTGATTTAGCCGTGCTGCTTGCACTCTTACGAGTCAAGCTGCGTTCTTTCAGGCATTCATTCCGCCATCCACCGTAAGATTCGCCCCGGTAATGTACGAGGACTCCGGACCGGCGACAAACGCAACCATCGCAGCGATTTCCTCGACGCGCCCGTAACGGTCGAGCGCTGTGGCGGCCTTCTGCGGTACCGCCCAATCGCCCGCGGCGGGATTCAATTCCGTGTCGATCGGACCCGGCTGGACGTTGTTGACCGTGATGCCCCGATTCCCGATCTCTCGGGCCAGCGCCTGAGTGAACATCTTGACCGCTCCTTTCGTCCCCGCGTAGGGCACAAGCCCGGGCGCTGCCACACGCTCACCCACAGCCGAACCGATCATGATGATGCGACCGCCGCTCTTCATGTGCTTCAGCGCCGCCTGCGTCGCGACGAACACGCCGCGGACGTTGATCGCAAACACGCGATCCATCTCTTCCAGCGTGGTCTCCTCGAACGTTTTCGGAATGGCCGTGCCGGCATTGTTCACAAGCACATCGAGCCGGCCGAAGGTGGCGACGGTCTTTTCGACCGCGGCTTCGACGGCGCCGGCATCAGTGGCGTCCGCCTGAATTGCGATCGCCTTTCGGCCGGCGCGTTCAATCTCCTCTACGACCGACGCGGCCGCCTCTGCACCTTTCGTGTATGTGATGGCCACGTTCGCTCCGTCCGCAGCCAGACGCTTGGCGATTGCGGCACCAATGCCGCGCGAGCCTCCCGTAATGAGAGCAATCTTTCCTTCCAGTTTCTTAGACATTGTTTTTTCTCCTATTCCCTTAATCTCGCTCTTTGCCGATCCAGTCGCGTATGTAGGGCGAGCAGTTGAGAATCGTGGCGCCTCTTTCTTCACAAGTTCCGAGGAAGCGAACAATCTCCACATCGACTAAGGTCACTTCCTCAAGGTCCAATGTGATAGCCGGTCCGGTCTCGTGAATCTGCTCATCTAACTCGTCCAAATGCTCCGCCCGCATCCGACCTATTAGTCGAATCGTTGTGCGGTGCCCATCCGACGCTTTTTCGATTCTTAGGGTCATGCCCTTCTCCCGCGCTACTCATTTGAACTGAGTGCAATGACAGTGCCATCTGCAAGCTTCTTGAATGACAGGCTTTTAACCATTCGAGGTGTGCCGCTTTTTCGGCATTTGCTGAAATTTCGGCTTGGAATCATCGGCATTTGGATCGCATTGGACTCCGGCAACCCACCGGCGGGAGCAGCGGTTGAGGTCTGACCCACTACGAGGTATGAGGATAGCAACAACATCGGGCGAACGGTCTATCGGAGAAGGTGCTTTAGCAGTCTAAGAGGGGGAAATTAGGAGGTCTTGAAACGGTGTCGGTTGATCCGCAGTTTTCTGATCTTTGATTCGAGCGTCTGCCTGGGCATTCCCAGCTTGGCTGCGGCGCCTGGGTTGGACCGGCGACTACGCCCTCGGCTTCCCGCAGTGCGGTCTCGATCATTTCTTTTTCACGCTCGACAAGGTTAGCGGCCAGCGGAACACCCGTCGCAGCCGACTTGGCTGTCACCATCGGCGTAAGCCAGGTTTCATCTACACAAAAGGTTTCCCCATCGCACAGGATTACCGCACGTTTCAGGCTGCCGCGGTTATTCTAATTCCGGGATGCTAGAAGAACACCAACGGCACCAGGGAGGCATAGGCTGCAAAGGCTATTCAATGCGTTTCCGAGTGGCTGGCCAGGACTTGGTTTGCTGCTCTTGCGAGCGGCCGCCGGCGTGACGGTAGCCGTTCAAGGAGCGACGTATGTCGCTGGCCGCTCGAACTCGCCGATTGCGACTTTGGCTGTCTGCTGTTTTGCAATCGTATGCGGAAGCTTACTGCTGATCGGACTGTTCACTCCGCTTGCCAGTGCCCTGTTAGCACTGGGAGGCATCGTCGTTTCGCTGTCATTCTTGCCTGCCATATTCCCGAATCTCTTCGGCGCGAAACTAACCATCTACTTTCTGGTAGTCATAGCCGCTGCGATTTCGCTGCTCGGACCGGGAGCATATTCGATCGACGCGCGCCTCTTCGGTCGCCGCGAGATCATTATCCCTCGTCCTCCTGGTGACTGAATTATTGCATATTTCACCTGCCAACACGCCTCAAAGGAGCCGACGCCATGAAGATGTCATCCATGTTCGATCTGGGTTGTTTCGGAAGGCCTGACTGTGACAACTTCCGACGTAAACAGGTGACCTTCGGCCGAACTCGTTACCACTTTAGTGGTATCAAAAAACCATCAAATCTCGTGATGTCTTTTTCATTCAGATCGCGCATGATCAAAACTGCGAGGGCTTGATGGAATCTGGGAAGCCGCTTCGTAGCTCTTCTTATTCGTAAAGGTAAAACAGAAAAGGAGCATTTCAATGCCATACGTCAAAGTCGGTGAAGAGAACTCATGCGATGTAAATCTCTACTATAAGGACTGGGGCAGAGGACAGCCCATAGTCTTCAGCCACGGCTGGCCGCTCAGTGCGGACGACTGGGACGCACAGATGTTCTTTTTCGGCCAACGTGGCTATCGAGTCATTGCGCATGACCGGCGCGGGCACGGCCGTTCCACGCAGACGTGGGGTGGAAACGAGATGGACACCTACGCCGATGATCTCGCGGCTTTAACCGAAAAGCTTGACCTGAAGAACGCAATCCATGTGGGCCACTCGACCGGCGGCGGAGAAGTAGCCCGTTACATCGGCCGGCATGGCACAAAACGTGTCGGCATGGCCGTGTTGATCAGCGCGGTGCCACCGCTGATGGTGCAGACGGAAAGGAATCCCGGCGGCCTACCCGTCTCGGTCTTTGACGGCCTCCGAGGCCAACTTGTGGCAAATCGCGCTGAGTTTTACAAAGATATTACGCTCCCGTTCTATGGCTACAACAGGCCGGGCGCCAAGATTTCGGAAGGCATTCGGGAGCGCTGGTGGTTGCAAGGGATGTTAGGGGGCGTGAAGGCCCACTACGACTGCATCAAGGCTTTCTCCGAGACAGATTTTACCGAGGATCTCAAGAAGTTCGATGTGCCAACCCTCATCCTTCATGGCGATGACGATCAGATCGTGCCGATCGGTGCAGCGGGTCTGATGACCGCGAAAATCGTTAAGAACTCCAAGCTGAAAGTATATCCAGGGTTTCCGCACGGGATGCCGACAACAAATGCTGACCAGGTCAATGCCGACCTGCTTTCGTTCTTTGAGACAGAGAATTCAAGCGTTACCGCCACCGGGGACTAATGCTGACAAGGTTGATGGCTCCGTTACTTGTCGATCCGTAACGGACCGATTCACCTTTGATCACCCGAGTCGCCGAAATAGACTGACTGCTCCCGGGCGCTCCGGTGAAGCTGGTGACTATGATCTTAATGGGGCGGCTTTGTGATTCACCCGCTCTCCTCACGAGACTTATGACAATAAAATCGATTTCACGGAAAGGAGATCATCATGGCTGAAAGATCGAGTTTGGAATCAAGGAATGTTGTACTCGTCCACGGTGGCTTTGTGGACGGCTCTGGTTGGGAAGGTGTCTATCGGATTCTCCGGAAGGACGGTTACACCGTTGCAATCGTTCAGAATCCGACAATATCGCTGGCTGACGATGTTGCCGCAACCAAGCGCGTCATTGCCGCCCAGAATGGCTCTGTAATTCTCGTCGGGCACTCCTACGGCGGGGCGGTGATCACAGAGGCAGGCAATGATCCAAAAGTGGCGGGCCTTGTCTATATCACCGCTTTTGCGCCGGACAAGGGTGAGTCGGTGTCCGCTCTCATCAAGGATCAACCACCAGATGCACCGGTACCGCCGATCCTGCCACCGCAGGACGGTTATCTCTTCCTGGACAAGTCAAAGTTCGCTGCCTCATTCGCGGCTGATGTGGAACCAGAAAGGGCGGAGTTCATGGCCGACTCCCAAGTCCCGTGGGGCGTCGAGGCGCTGAGCGGCACTATCAGTGAACCCGCCTGGAAAACGAAGCCGAGTTGGTACCTGGTTGTCACCGACGACAAGATGATCCCACCCGCGGCCCAGCGCCTCATGTCGAAGCGCGCGGGTTCCACTGTCGTCGAGACTGCGGGTAGTCACGCGATCTATGTGTCACAGCCAAGTGCGGTAGCTGCGATCATCGAAAAGGCGGCCGGCGCAGTGAAAGCGGCAGCGAACTGAGCGTTAGGTTTTGGTTTGCGTACGTTAACGCGATGCCCAACTCTCGATGCAGCGGAGCGCGCGCAACTGTTCACATGAATCGAGGTGAGCCGCGCGCCCGCTGATCTATCGTTCGCCACCTAGCCGATCTCGCTCCGTCGGCTCAGTATCAGTTGGCGTGCTTACCCGGAGTAAACGGCAGTCAGCCGTAGTCTCATAGCGCCGAAAGGCGTACACTGTTGCAAGCAGTGCAAAACACTCGCCGCAGAGTTGTTTTCCTGGAGTGGGCAGCCTTGTGCGTCTATCACAAAGAAGGAGCTTCCCAATGGCAAAAAGACAAATCGATGCGAACCCCACCGGAAAGACCAGCGCCCAACCGCGCCTTCACCAGCGTGCTCCTGAAATTCAAGCCTACGGAACTGTCAGCCATGCGCTGCCGCTTGAACTTGAAGAACCAGTTCGACTGGAGATGACCGAGCAGTTGAACCAATTGCTTGCGGACACGATGACTCTTCGTGACTTGTACAAGAAGTCTCATTGGCAGGTTGCGGGTCCCACTTTCTACCAACTGCACTTGCTCTACGACAAGCACTATGAGGAGCAAGCTGAGTTGGTCGACTCGATCGCCGAGCGTATTCAATTGCTTGGTGGAGTCAGCATCGCGATGGCAGCGGATGTGGCTGAGATCACACAAATCGAGCGGCCTCCTCGCGGGCGCGAAGAAGTCCCGGTTCAGTTGTCGCGGCTTATCGATGCGCACCAAATCATCATTGGCGAATCTCGAACGCTTGGACGCCGTGCTTCGACGATTGGGGATGACGGCACGAATGATCTGGTTGTGAGCCAGGTGCTCCGCACCAATGAACTTCAGGTCTGGTTCTTGAGTGAACACCTGGTCAACGTTCCCTTGGTTCATGCGAAAGAGCGATCGCTGAGTGCCGGCGCCGCATAGAAATGCGCGGGAGGACTAAGCCGAAGACCGAATGCATTGACGTTGGCAAGGGTTTCCGCGCGCCGGCGAAGGAGGGGAGCAATCTCCACGATTCAGGTTCAGGTACAACGCTTCAGCATCGTTTCCTCCAAGCCGTTCGAGATTATTCTTGAGCAGTTGGACGCGCACATTGGTCATCCCGACATGGCCGCGTTCACAAAAGCGGTGGCTGCGGCCGAGAGCTACGCCGAGCTCGAAACGATAGTACAAGATGCGATTGGGCTGTCCGGTCTCATGGAATTCACGCGCTTCAATCTTGGCGAGATAATTCGCAAAGAAAGCGGCCCCGGCAGCCCGCGCATCCTGCGTCTGGTGGTCGGCAATCCACTCATCATGAAACAAATGGCGGTTCACGTGCACGACGTCGCGTCTTATGCGCCCGTGAACATTTTGATTGATGAGCGGCCGGATGGAGTCCACTTGTCCTACGACCGAATGGCGAGTCTGCTTGCGCCTTATGGAAGTGCGGAGGCACAGACAGTGGCTCTGAATCTGGATACTAAGATCGAAGGTCTGTTGCAAGCGGCTGCCGCGTGAGCTTTGCTTCCGGAAGAAAAGGTTAAGCAGGCAACAGCGTTTTCGACAATGAGTTGATAACGATTTGATAAGTCCACCCTTGTTTCCTTGTCGCTGAGTCTGAGGAATTCTTTGGCAGAAATGAAGCGCCATCCGACGCTCGCCAAAATTATCTTCCATCAAATCCTATTTTCGGGTTTGTAAGCGCCCTTGCGCGGGTTTTGTCCGGCCGCAGCTTTACGAGCTACAATAACGTACTTGCAAGCAGGAGGTGGGCAGAATGTCATTCCAGAAGGCGTTGGAAATGAAATACTCGACAGACGAGCTTCGAGGCTTCATCGACTCGAGCCCTACACTGGTATGGTCCTCTTCTTCAGATGGCTCCGCTGACTTCTTCAATCAGCGCTGGCTCGACTATACCGGCCTTTCGGCCGAACAGGCGCGTGATTGGGGCTGGACGGTTGCGCTCCACCCGGACGACCTGAACGGACTTGTGGATTACTGGCGCTCCGTTCTTGCTTCGAGCGAGCCAGGTGAGATTGAAGGACGACTACGTCGTTTCGACGGAGTGTATCGTTGGTTTCTTTTCCGTGCGACTCCGTCGTTCGACAACGATGGAACGGTTGTCAAATGGTTCGGAACGAACACCGACATCGAAGACCGAAAGCGCGCCGAATGCTTGCTCGCCGGAGAGAATCACGTTCTGGAAATGACTGCCAAGGGCAATTCGTTGGAATCCATTCTCGAAGCCCTATGCCGAGTTGTAGAACAAACCGCGAGCGGATGTTACTGCAGCGTTCTTCTGTTCGATCCCAGTGGCTCGAAGATCCAGCAGGCAGTTGCGCCGAGCCTTCCATCCAGTTATAACGACCGGTTTCCAGGCATATCGGTGGATCGCGAAGGAGGACCCTGCACTGAGGCAGCGCGCCGCAAGACACAAGTGATCGTGTCGGATGTGGCCTCGGAGACGCAATGGGACACGTATGGATGGCGCACGGACGCGTTGACCCACGATCTAAAAGCGTGCTGGTCGACCACGATTCTGGCCTCGAATGGTCTTGTATTGGGCGCCTTCGCGATCTATTGGCGCGAGCCGCGCAGGCCAACTCAGCAGGATGAAAGAATCATCGGGCAGATTACGCATCTCGCGGCAGTTGTGATTGAGCGCAAGCGCAACGAGGCGGCGCTCCATCTGAGTGAGGAACGCTTTCGCCTGATCGTCGACAGCATTCCCGGGTTTGTGTGTACTTTGAATGCCGCGGGCGAGGTCGAACACCTCAACCGCCAGGTCCTGGAATACTTCGGCAAGACGACTGAGGAACTGAAGAATTGGACCATGAGCGACGCTGTCCATCCGGATGACCTTCCCCGCGTGATCGAGGGGTGGAGGCGCTCGGTCGAAACCGGACAGCCATATGTTATTGAGTTCCGCCAGCGGCGTGCCGATGGCGTGTATCGCTGGTTCCAATCTCGGGCTCTCCCTACGCGAGACGCCGAAGGTCGTATCACCTGCTGGTACATGTTGTTGACCGACATTGACGACCGGAAGCGCACTGAGGATGCCCTTCGGTCGAATGAGCAGAGCCTACGCCTGACCGTCGACAGCATTCCTGGGTTTATATCTGTCGCGAATGCGGCGGGCGAGATCGAACTCGTCAACCGTCAAGTCTTGGAATATTTCGGCAAGACGACTGAGGAAATGAAGGATTGGGCCACTAGCGACCACAATCATCCGGATGATCTTCCTCGCATGATCGAAACCTATGGACACGCTATCGAAACTGGGCAGCCGCTTGATCTTGAGAATCGTAGCCGCGGAGCCGATGGCGTGTACCGTTGGTTCCACTTACGAGGTCGTCCGCAGCGTGATGCCGAAGGTCGCATTGTCCGTTGGTATAACTTGGCGACGGATATCGACGAGCTCAAAAAAGCAGAAGAGGCATTGCGCCGCAGCAAAGCCTATCTGACTGAAGCGCAGCGACTGAGTCAGACCGGCAGCTTCGGCTGCAGGCCCTCCACGGGCGAGATGTCCTGGTCGGAAGAAACCTTCCGAATCTATGGATACGACCGATCCACCCAACCTGCGGTTGAGCGTGTCCTCGAACGGGTTCACCCGGAAGATAGGGCTTTAGTTCAGGAACGCATGGATCGGGCGTTCCGCGATGAACAAGGTTGTCAGGTCGGATGTCGCCTTTTATTGCCTGACGATTCGGTAAAGCATGTCCGTATTGTGGCTCACGCATCAACAAATGAATCAGGAGTCATCGAGTTTATCGGGGCGATCATGGATGTCACCGCCGCAAAGGAGGCGGAAGAACGGATCCGGCAAGACGAAAGGGAACTTCGCATCACTGTCGAAACAATTCCGGCCATCGTCTCGAGTACCCTACCTGACGGCTCTGTTGAGTTCGTCAGTCAAAAATGGCTGGATTACGTAGGCTGCTCCAGGGAAGAGATATTGGGCGGCGCGTGGAAGTCAACAATCCATCCCGAAGATCTTGACCGCGTGCTGAACAATTGGCAGGGAGCCTTGGCGACTGGCGAACCTCTCGAGATGGAAACGCGCTATCGGCGGGCGGATGGAGAATATCGGTGGTTCCTGGTCCGCTCTGTGCCCCTGCGCGACGACAAGGGAAACATCGTTAAGTGGTATGCGACGGTCTTCGACATCGAGGACCGAAAGCAAGCGGAGGAGAAGCTACGGCGGAGCGAGGCTCTGCTCGCCGGTGAGAACTTAATTCTCGAAATGATAGCGCGGGGTGAGGCACTTTCGCCGATGCTCGACGCCTTGTGCCGGCTTGCTGAAGAGGTGGATCGCGGCGCATTAGCTTCACTTCTATTGTTCGACATCGAGAGCAGTCGCCTATGGAATGGCGCTGCCCCCAGCCTCCCTCACAGTTACACGCACGCAATTGATGGGTCCGTCGTCGGCCCTGACGTTGGTCCGTGCACGATGGCTGCGTCAATTTCAAAGCCCGTCATCGTCTCGGATATCCAATCGGAGACGCAGTGGCCTGAATTCCGCGACCTAGCCGCAGCCCATGAGCTGAGGGCATGTTGGTCGACTCCCATACTCTCGTCAAAACGTAAAGTGCTGGGAACGTTCGCATTGTACAGGAAGGCGCCAGGAGCACCCACTCCCGAGCAAGAGAATGTGATCTCACAAATGACGCATTTGGCTTCTGTAGCTATTGAACGTAGCCGCGCAATTGAGGAACTGCAAACTAAGCAATCATTGCTTAGCGAAAGCGAGCAACGTTTTAGAGCAATTTTCGACGAGGCAGGCGCCGGCATCAGCTGGGTTGACTTGCAGCCAGATATGCCGATACGAAATAACCGCGCGCTCCAAAGAATGCTCGGTTGCACTCAGGAAGAACTTAGCCGTTTTGAAACCTACGATGAGTTAACTTGCGCTGAGGACCGTGAAGGCGATGCCTCCACATTCCGGGAACTTTGCGATGGGAAACGCGACACTCTGCGCCTGGAAAAACACTTCAACCTTCGAGACGGCCGCTCAGTCTGGGCAAACGTGATCTTTACACTCTTAAGGGATTTCGCGGGCCAACCACGATTTATTGTTGTTATCCATGAGGACATCACTGAACGCAAGATCGCCGAGGATGCGTTACAGAAAGCGCAGGCGGAGTTGGCCCACGTCACGCGCGTAGCGACGCTGGGTGAGATGACAGCCTCGATCAGCCATGAGATTAATCAGCCACTCGGCGCAGTGGTCAATAACGCCAGTGCCTGTTTGCGCTGGCTCGCCGCTCAGAATCTGGAGGAGGCCCGGCGGTCTGCCATGCTTGTCGTCGCAGACGGTCATCGAGCCGGCGAAATCGTCGCCCGGATTCGCGCGCTGGCGAAAAAGGCGCCTGCGCGAAAGGACTGGTTCGACGTCAACGAAACAATACGTGAAGTTATCGCGCTGGCCCGCAGCGAAGTGCAAGGGAATCGCGTTTCACTAAAGACTCAATTCGCCGGCGATTTGCCGCCAATTTTGGGAGATCGAATCCAATTTCAACAAGTGTTGCTCAATCTGATAATGAACGCGATCGAAGCCATGAGAGGTATCGACGGGGGTCCCCGAGAACTGTGGGTGGGTTCGGAGAGAGTGGAATCGATGGACGTATTGATTACTGTGCGAGATTCGGGCGCCGGGCTGGACGCGCAAAGCCTGGACCGTCTTTTCGAGGCATTCTATACGACCAAGCCGGAAGGGCTGGGAATGGGGTTGGCAATCAGCCGCTCGATAATAGAGGCTCACGGAGGACGGCTATGGGCGACAGCGAATGCGCCACACGGCGCGGTCTTTCATTTCACATTGCCGACTGCTGGCGAGAGGCCCTCATGAGCGAAACAGACGGGGTGGTATTCGTCGTCGACGACGATGCGTCCCTGCGAGAATCACTCAAGAATCTAATTCGGTCTGTCGGATTGCGGGTCGAGGCCTTCCACTCCGCTCAGGAGTTCCTGCGCAGTAAACGCCTAGATGTGCCCGGCTGCCTGGTGCTTGACGTGCGTCTGCCGGGCCTCAGCGGTCTTGATTTGCAGAAGCGGATGGCTGAGGCCGACGTGGAGATTCCCATCATCTTCATCACCGGCCACGGCGATATCCCGATGACTGTGCAAGCTATGAAAGCCGGGGCAGTGGAGTTTTTGACCAAGCCCTTCCGCGATCAGGACCTGCTCGACGCCATTCAGGAGGCGCTGGAACGCGACAGCAGAGCTCGCGAGCAGCGGGCGGAGGTTGAAGTACTGCGCCGACGTTTTGACTCGCTGACGCCACGCGAAGGGGAGGTGATGGAGCTCATGGTTGCAGGGCTGCTCAATAAGCAGATAGCCGCTGAGCTTGGCGCCAGCGAGACCACCGTCAAAATTCACCGACATCACGTGATGGAAAAGATGGGAGCCGGTTCGCTAGCCGAACTGGTCAAGATGGCTGAGAGAGGTATCTCCACCCAAAAGTAGTATCTGCCTTTACTAAAGTGTTATAGAAATTCACCTCCCGTGCGCCTTATTATTCTCTCGCGCACAATCTTGTTTCCTGTTTACGGGTCGAACATGTGTCGGCATTCACGGTCCGTGGAATAAGGCTTCAAGAGGATGAACAAACGAGAGGAGATAGGTGGGTAGATGCCCGGAGTTCCGCTCATTTCGATTGTTGACGATGACGATTCTCTTAGAAATTCGCTCGACAATCTGATCCGATCTGTCGGATTTCACGCGCAAGGGTTCTCTTCCGCGGAAGCGTTCCTAAGTTCGAATCAAGCGCACGATACTGCGTGCCTGATTCTCGATATGCGACTGCCGGGCATGAACGGACTCGAGCTCCAGCGTCAGATAGTGGCGGCCAACTGGCGAATCCCGATCATCTTCATTACGTCACACGCAGACGGCGACGCGGAAGCGCGAGCCCTTGAAGCCGGCGCCGTGGACTACTTGTACAAACCGTTCCGAGAGGAACAACTACTGAATGCGATAGATGCGGCTATGAAACATTCGTAAGACCAAGAATCTGATTTTGTGGCTCTGACGAAGAAGTCGGACGGACTCCAGCATGAGGTTAAGCCATGCATGAGGAAACCCCATTTGTCTTTGTCGTTGACGACGATAGCTCAATCCGCGAGAGTCTGCGCAATCTCATCAGCTCGGCAGGGCTGAATGTACAAACATTTGCCTCGGCGCAAGAGTTTTTGACAAGCCAGCGTCCGGGCGGCCTCAGTTGTTTGGTGCTCGATGTACAACTACCGGGATTGAGTGGTCTCGATCTGCAGCAGGAACTTACCACTGGCGATGCTCGGATTCCAATTATTTTCATTACCGGTCATGGCGATATCCCGATGTCTGTGCGTGCCATGAAAGCCGGGGCAATTGAATTCCTCACCAAACCTTTCCGCGACGAAGACCTGCTCAACGCAGTCGACCAGGCGATTAGTCGCGGCCGCAAGATTGAGCCAGTACAGAGCAAGCCAATCGAAGAGAGCTTGCTATCTGAAGACGAACTCCGTAGCGAAATCAGATTCTCGGAGATCGTGGGGCAGAGTGCGGCGCTGCGCTGCGTACTAAAGCAAGTCGAAACTGTGGCGCCCACCGATTCGACCGTGCTTATTCATGGCGAGACGGGGACGGGAAAAGAATTGATTGCCCGCGCGATTCACAATCTCAGCCTTCGCCACTCGAAACCATTCGTGAAGCTCAACTGTGCAGCGATTCCCACCGGCTTGCTTGAAAGCGAGCTCTTCGGTCACGAGAGGGGCGCATTCACAGGCGCCATAGCGCAGCGGATTGGGCGCTTCGAGCTTGCCAACAACGGCAGTCTCTTCCTTGATGAGATCGGCGACATTCCTCTCGAGCTTCAGCCCAAGCTGCTGCGTGTGCTACAGGAGCGAGAGTTCGAGCGCCTCGGCAGTACGCGGACAACTCACGTGGATGTTCGCTTGGTGGCGGCCACGAACTCGGATCTGGCACAGATGATGTTACAGAAACAATTTCGGAGCGATCTTTATTACCGGCTCAATGTGTTCCCGATCGAGATCCCCCCGTTGCGCGATCGGCGCGAAGATGTTCCGCTCCTTGTGCGTTACTTTGTGCAAAAATATGCTCGCCGCATGAAAAAACGGATTGATACGATTCCAGCTGAGGCGATGACCGCGTTGTGGGAATACGATTGGCCCGGCAACGTTCGCGAACTGGAAAACTTTATCGAGCGATCAGTAATTCTTTCGCGAAATTCCGACTTGTGGGTCTCGCTAACCGAATTGAAACCAGGGTCAGCGGGAGCCAACGGGTCGACTACGCGTGATGCGGCCGAACGCCAGAATATTTTGCGGGTGCTCCAGGAAAGCAAGTGGGTGATTGGGGGGCCCGATGGCGCCGCCGCTCGACTGGGAATGAAGCGCACTACGCTTCATTCCCTGGTGAAAAGATTGGGAATCACTCGCCCAACCCAAGTCGAAATCTCGACACCTGCCGATTAGCCGTCTACCCATGATCGTCATTGACCGTGCAGGAAATCGACCGATTCGGAGGTCAGGATGAAGGCTTACTTGAAGAAGCACAAGCTGCTCATTGGCGCGGCGATCTGTTGCTTGATCGCCGTTCTGTTTATTGCTTTCGGTCGCTCGAAGACTAAGGGGACACCGCAAGCGGCCCCACTCGATGTTGAGGTGGTTGACGTCGAGCAGAAGGATGTCCCGATTGAAAGCGAATGGATAGGTACGCTGGACGGCATGGTTAACGCCGAAATCAGGGCTCAGGTCTCCGGCTACCTGCTCAGCAAAAACTATACGGAAGGCTCTTTCGTCAGGAAGGGCCAGGCGTTGTTTGAGATTGATCCACGGCCGCTGCAGGCAGCGCTCGATCAAGCCAAGGGGGATCTGGCCAGGGCCCAGGCGCAGCTCGCACAGGCTGAGGGGCAACAACTCCAGTCGCAGGCGCAAGTCGCGCAGGCCGAAGCGAATCAGGGCAAGAGCCAACTCGATGTCGATCGTTATATTCCGCTGGCCAAGGCGAAGGCGATTACCGACCAGGAGCTCGATAATGCCGTTCAGAACAATCTCGCGGCCAAGGCTCAAGTCAAGGCGGGCAACGCCGGAGTGGTGTCCGCCAAAGCCGCGATTGTAGCCGCCAAAGCAACGATCGCAGCAGCCCAAGCATTGGTGAAAACCGCCGAACTCAACCTGGGCTTCACCAGAATTAGTTCTCCCATTGATGGTATCGCGGGTATCGCCCAGGCCCAGGTCGGCAACCTGGTTAGCCCCACCAGCGGAACTCTCACCACGGTTTCGACGGTGGATCCAATCAAGGTTTATTTCACACCAACCGAGCAAGAGTATCTCAACTTTAATAGAGCTAACCCGACTCAAAGCGAATTAGAAGCGGCACGCAGCAGGCTCGAACTGGAGCTGGTCCTGGTTGATGGCACAATTTATCCGCAGAAAGGGCGGTTCTACGTCAGGGACCGGCAAGTGGATCAGAAGACCGGAGCGATCAGGGTTGCCGGACTCTTCCCAAACCCGGGTGACCTTCTTCGCCCCGGCCAGTACGGCAGAGTACGCGCGGTGATCAACGTGAGAAAAGATGCGCTGCTCGTGCCGCAGCGGGCGGTCAGCGAGTTGCAGGGCAGCTACCGCGTCGCCGTGGTGGGCAGTGATAACAAGGTGAGTATTCGACCGGTCAAGGTGGGCAATCGAGTCGGGTTAATGTGGATTATTGAAGAAGGGCTGAGTGCGGGGGAAAGAGTCGTCGCCGAAGGCACTCAAAGAGTCAGACCGGATGTAGTAGTCAACCCAAAGCCGTATGTCGCGGCTTCGCCAACGCCACGGCAATAGGAGAGGAATTGAGATGATTTCCAACTTTTTCATCCGGCGCCCGATTGTGGCAATGGTCATCGCCATCTTAACTGTCGTCGTCGGTTTCATATCCATGCGCAGTCTGCCGTTGGCCCAGTTTCCCGAGATCGTGCCACCCCAGATCGTCGCCTCCACGACCTACACCGGAGCGGACGCCGTCACTATCGAGCAATCGGTCGCCACGCCGATCGAACAGCAGATGAACGGCGTAGACCATATGCTCTATCTTCAGTCGACCAACGGCAACGATGGCACGATGCAGTTAACTGTGACATTCCCAATTGAGACCGACGTCAACACAGATCAAGTGAACGTTCAGAACCGCATCGCGCAGGCGCAACCGAACCTTCCGGTTGATGTTAACCAGTTCGGCATCAGCCTGCGCAAGTCCACGGGACTTCCGATGCTTGTGATATCGATCTTCTCACCAAACAAGACTTACGACTCGCTGTTCCTGGCCAATTACGCGAACATAAACCTCAACGACGCGCTCTACAGAGTGCCGGGCGTCGGGCAGGTGCTGCTTTTTGGCGCCACTGATTACGCGATGCGGATCTGGGTCAAGCCGGACGTGCTGTCCAAACTCGGTCTGGCGGTTCCCGACCTCGCGAGCGCGGTTCAGCAGCAGAGCACCGTCAACCCGTCTGGCCGCGTGGGTGCTGAGCCTGTGCCTGAGAAAATGGAGAAGACATATACGGTCCGCGCGCAGGGGCGGCTCCAGACTCCGGAGGAGTTTGGCCAGATCGTCGTCCGCTCCAACCCCGACGGCTCAGTCGTTCGGTTGAAGGATGTCGCCAGGATCGAACTTGGCGCTCTCAACTATCAGCAGACGTCGCGAATTAACGGCCAGCCCGGCGCGATCATCGCCGTCTTTCAGGTTCCAGGCTCAAATGCGCTGCAAGTTGCCGACGGGGTCAAAAAGACGATTGCAGAACTGAAGCGACGATTTCCACCCGACCTCGATTATGTGATCTCTCTCGACACCACGCTGCCGGTGACCGAGGGAATCCGCGAGATCGTCCAAACGCTGATCGAGGCGATGATGCTGGTGATCCTCGTCGTCTTCCTGTTCCTGCAGAACTGGCGGGCCACGCTCATCCCGGCGATTGCGGTGCCGGTGTCGCTCATCGGCACCTTTGCCGTGTTTCCGTTATTGGGTTTCTCGATCAACACGTTATCACTATTCGGCCTTGTGCTGGCGATCGGACTCGTCGTTGACGACGCGATTGTGGTGGTCGAAGCGGTGGAACATCACATCGAGGAGGGAATGTCTCCGCGCGACGCCACGATCCAGGCGATGAAGGATGTGTCGGGGCCGGTGATCGGTATCGCGTTGATCCTCGCTTCAGTCTTTCTGCCTGTGGCCTTTATGGGCGGCATCCAGGGACGGCTGAACAATCAGTTCGCGGTGACGATTGCGATCTCTGTGCTCATCTCGGCCTTCAACGCCTTGACCCTCTCGCCGGCGCTCGCTGCGCTCCTGCTTAGGCCGCGGAAGGAATCGCCAGGAATTCTCTCCCGCTTCTACGGCGGCTTCAACCGGTTGTTCACCAAGGCGACGCACGGCTACATCAACTGGAGCCACGCCCTGATCCGCAAGGCGGTTGTGGGAATGTTAATTCTGGCCGGCTTCGCGGCAGCGGATGGCCTCATCGGCACACGGCTTCCAACGGGCTTTTTGCCTGAAGAAGACTACGGCTACGCATTCCTGAACGTCCAGCTTCCTCCCGCGGCTTCACTGTCAAGAACGGATGAAGTGTTGCAAAAGATCGAGAGCATTCTCGGCCAAACCGATGGCGTGCAGTCTTACAACACGATTGGCGGCTTCAGTCTGCTGACTCGCACTTCAGCCACTTACCAGGGCTTCTTTTTCGTTGCGTTCAAGCCCTGGGACGAGCGCACCGAGCAACAGCTTGGAGCAAGAGCAATTGTTGATAGCCTGAACCGGGCTCTGATTGCCCAGGTGCCGGAGGCAGTTGCATTTGCTTTCATGCCGCCTTCGATTCCGGGACTCGGAAATGCTGGTGGGTTTTCGTTCTGGCTGCAGGATCGGAGCGGCGGGTCAGTCGAATTTCTCGACCAGAACCTGCAGAATTTCCTTGCTGCGTGCCGCCGGCGTCCGGAGCTGGCTGGAGTCGCTTCACAGTTCTCGGCCGACGTTCCGCAAATCTACGCTGATGTTGATCGCGACAAAGTGTTGAAGCAGGGAGTTGCCGTAGCGGACGTGTACCAAACGCTGCAGGCGTATCTGGGCGGACTCTTTCTGAATCAGTTCAACCGTTTCGGCCGTCAGTGGCGCGTGTTTCTGCAGGCGGAGGGGGAAGAACGCCGGAGCGATCAGGACATCCGAAATTACTTTGTGCGGAACAATGAGGGAACCATGGTTCCGCTGTCGGCGCTGGTGACGACGCGCAACATCAGCGGCCCGGAGTACACCAACCGCTTCAATCTCTACCGCGCGGCCCAGGTCATCGGCGGCGCCGCGCCGGGCTACAGTTCCGGTCAGGCCATGGCCGCGCTCGAGGAGGTGGCGAAAGAAGTCCTGCCGCCCGAGATGGACTATGACTGGGCCGATCTTTCTTATCAGGAGAGGCAGGCTTCGGGTGCCGCGATGACGTCCTTCGCGCTGTCGCTCATCTTCGTCTTCCTGATCCTGGCGGCGCTTTATGAAAGCTGGTCGCTGCCGTTCTCGGTGCTGCTGACGGTGCCGATTGCGGTCTTCGGCGCATTTGCTGGGCTCTTGCTGCGCGGATACGACCTGAACGTGTACGCCCAGATCGGTCTTATCGTACTAATCGGTCTTGCGGCTAAGAACGCCATCCTGATCGTCGAGTTCGCCAAGGTCGAGTTGGAGAAAGGACGTAGCCTGTTGGACGCAGCACTCGAGGGAGCGCGTGTGCGTTTGCGCCCAATCCTCATGACGTCGTTCGCGTTCATTGGGGGCTGTGTGCCGTTGTGGATCGCGTCGGGTTCGGGGGCTGCGGGGCGGCGGATACTCGGTACCGTCGTGATAGTCGGGATGCTGGCAGCCACCGTGATCGCCATCTTTATTATTCCGGTGAGCTTCTATGTGGTTGAGAAGCTTTCAGGGGCGGAGAGGAAGCATGCGATCGGGGCAGAGCCGCAAGAGCCAGTGCCTGCAACAGGAGATTGATTCATTTTCCATTTGCCATTTTTCATTTGTCATTGCACACGCCGCGCAACCACGACGATGACAAATGAAAAATGGCAAATGACAAATGGAAAATCGCAGCCGTGGAGTAGGATAAGCAATGAAGAAACAATTGATCACCGTGGTCGCGACCATAAGTCTGCTGGCGGGCTGCACCGTCGGTCCAAAATACCGCAGGCCGACGGTCAAGTCACCTGATGTGTTTCGCGGAACCGCGGATCCAACCGCGGCGCCCGACCCAAATTCGCTTGCCGACCTCAAATGGTTTGAGCTTTTTAAGGATTTGCAACTCCAGGAGTTGATCCGCACGGCACTCGTCGAAAACTACGATATTCGCGATGCCATCGCACGGATCGGCGCCGCCCGGGCGAATCTTGGAATCATACGGTCAGAGCAGTTCCCGAACGTCGCGGCCAGCAGTGACATCACCACGCTGCGCAATTCCGCGAGCGGCGCGTTTCCCCTTCCTCCGGGCATCGGGCTGAAACGGACGTTCGGCAGCGTCTTACTCAACCTGCTTTCGTTCGAGGTTGATATCTGGGGACGGCTGCGCCGCCAAACCGAATCGGCGCGCGCCCAGTTGCGGGCTTCTGAGGAAGATCGCAAGGCGGTGATGACGATACTCGTGGGCGATGTGGCTTCCACATATTTCAGCTTGTTGGAGCTGGACACAGAGCTGGTAATTTCCAAGCGCACGCTGGCCACCCGCGAAGACTCGTTGCGTCTGATCAAAGTGCGACAGCAGGGCGGCGTGGCGACGATGTTAGAGGTGCGCCAGGCGGAGCAACTGGTCTACACTGCCGCCGCGACAATCCCCGATATAGAACGGCTGATCGAACAGACCGAGAACCAGATGAGCTTGCTGCTGGGTAAGTACCCCGGCCCCGTAACGCGCGGCCGAACATTGATTGAGCAAGAACAACCGTCTTCGGTGCCTCCGGGTTTGCCCTCTTCGCTGCTTGAACGGCGCGCGGACATCAGGGCCGCGGAGCAGAATCTGATATCGGCCAACGCCAACATCGGGGTGGCCAAGGCGGCCTACTTCCCACAACTCAGCTTGACAGGGTTTCTGGGGTCTGAGAGCACTCAATTCTCCAGCCTGTTCCACGATCCGACACGAGTATGGCAGTTTGTGCCTCAGGTGACCCAACCGATCTTTACCGCGGGTGCACTCAAGTCGAATGTGAGGCTAGCCAGGGCACAACAACAAATTGCGCTGATCCAATATGAAAGGTCGATCCAGGCGGCCTTCAGGGATGTTTCGAATGCGCTGGTGGAGCATCGCAAGTTCGGAGAAATTCGCGCACAACAGGAACTGCTGGTGACCACGTTGGAAGATCGGCGGCGGTTGGCCTATATGCGGTATCAAGGAGGCGTGGATTCATTGCTAAGCGCCCTGGATGCTGACCGCGATCTGTTTAGTGCCGAACTGAGCCTGGCGCAAACCAGACGGAACGAGCTGACGGCCCTGGTTCTGCTGTATAAGGCGCTGGGCGGCGGCTGGCAGCAATAGTGCGTGATCATGAGCCGAAGGGTAATCATAGTTTGGGGGTGGATTCGGAGGCGTGACGCTCGCGCAACACCTTGAGGGTAAGCTCTCTTCCGAAATCGAGATCGTTCTGATCAGCAGCGAGAATCGCTCGCCCACTCACGTCGAAATTTCGACATCTGGCGACTAGCGGTCACGCTTTCTCCGTCACCACCGTCATTAAGCTAACCCAGGGCGGTGCGTAGCTTTTCTACTTGTTGCACTTACAGGTGACTTGGAGGACTAGCAGAGACTGGCCCCGCGCTTGCGGAGACTATCTTGTGGGCGCTTAATCTACGAATCCAAATTTGAGCGCGAACACGGTTCAATGGGGGGCTAACATGAGGAAGAGCAGTATTGCTGGGGCATTTTTATCCTGCATACTTTGTTTGACGACGCAGGTGGTGCTGGTTTCTGCACAAGTGAATCCGGCAAGAGAGGAGACAGATATCGAAAGGATAAAGAACACCCTCACTGACTCAGCGGCGCATCCAAAAGCGCGTGTCGAGGCCCGGCTTAAAGACAAGAGACGAGTTACAGGTTACCTCGCCGAAATGAGAGACGACGACTTCATTCTTAATGAGACGCCATCGGGGGGCGCTGTGGTGATCGCCTACCGGGATGTGACAGCCATCACGTACAAGAACCATTCAACTTTCGGCAAGATCGGTATAGCAGCACTTGTGGGAGGGACCGCGCTATTGACGGTCGTCGCGATTGTTGCTGGCTCCTCTGGACGGTAGGAGGTACTTTCACGACTAAGATCACGCCGCCCACCCTGGCTGCCGATTTCTTGCGATTGGGCGAGCATCATATCGTTGACGCTGTCCGACCGGCGTGGAAGTCAAAGGGGTGTCTTGGTCAAGGAGGTATCTACTCCGAAAGATGTGGCCTGATGACAGCAAAGAATTCTGATTCTATCCAGGAGAGCCAATTCTATCAGAGCAAGCTCGCCCAGGAGCGGGACCAACTGACCCACGAGCGTGACCGTTCTCGCCTGCTACTAGAAGTCAACAATATGTTGGTCACGAACCTCAATCTACAGGAACTCCTGTCGGCGATCTCCAGGTCCCTCCGGACAGTGATGCCGCACGACGGGGTTGGTATTAGTCTCTATGATCCGGAAAGTAATATGCTGCGGCTTTCGGCGCAGGACTTCCCGGCGTTGGAGGGCTCCGTTCGGGTGGGTGAGCTGTTGCCACTCGAAGGGCATCCGGCAGGGAGGGCTTTTACAACGCGCGAGGTTGTCGTGAGTGACGACCTAAGTCTCGAAGCGCTTTCTCCTTCCATGAGGTGGATCGCCGCCATTGGCGTGAAATCAAATTGCAATGTACCGCTTATCTTTCGCACCCGGGTACTCGGTGTTCTGGGCGTTGGTAGACTCCAGGAAAACGCGTTCAGCCCGGATGACGTTGATCTCCTAATCCAGATCGCCAATCAGATCGCGCTTGCGGTGGAGAACGCGCTTGCATTTCATGAGATTGATAGGCTCAAGAACAAGCTGGAAGAAGAGAAACTCTACCTTGAAGAATCGATTCAGACTGACCGCAATTTTCAGGACATCATCGGCGAGAGTCAGGCGCTCAGGCACGTTCTGCGGCAAGTTGAGACAGTTGCGGAAACGAGCTCGACGGTCTTGATTTACGGAGAGACCGGGACCGGCAAAGAACTCATCGCACGCGCGATTCATAATCTAAGCCGGCGGCGGCAGCGCACTTTCGTCAAGGTTAATTGCGCGGCGATTCCCACGGGACTGCTTGAAAGCGAGATGTTCGGCCACGAGAAGGGCGCCTTTACCGGCGCGATCGCGCGACGGAACGGGCGGTTTGAACTGGCGCACCAGGGAACCATCTTTCTCGATGAGGTTAGTGATGTTCCACTCGAACTACAACCAAAACTACTACGTGTGCTCCAGGAGCAGGAATTCGAACGATTAGGAAGCTCCCAAACGACGAAGGTAGACGCGCGAGTGGTCGCCGCTACGAATTTCGACCTCGCTCGAATGGTAGACGAGAAGAAATTTCGCGCGGACCTCTACTATCGGTTGAACGTTTTTCCGGTCGCCGTGCCGCCGCTGCGTGAACGTCCCGACGATATTCCGCTGCTGGTTCATTTCTTCGCTAGCAAGTTTGCGCAGCAGATGAAGAAACGGATCGAGCGGATTCCGGCGAAGGCGATGGCGGCGCTGACCGCCTACTCGTGGCCGGGCAACATCCGGGAACTGCAGAACCTGATTGAGCGGGCGATCATCCTCTCGCGCGGCCCAGTTTTGGAGGTATCGCTCGCCGAGTTGAAATCGCCCGCGGAGGCGACGACAACGTCACCCGGCGCGGAAACGTTGAAGGCCATCGAGCGGAAGCACATCGTGCGAGTGCTGGACGAAACGAACTGGGTGCTCAGCGGCGCAACCGGCGCTGCGGCGCGCCTCGGGCTGGCCCGGACAACGCTCATCAACAAGATGCGAAGGCTGGGCATTGCTCGCCCCTCCTCTGACCGTAATATGAGCGAGTGACCATATAAGGACACCTCGTCCTTTCAACTCCTCATCCGGCCGATCTCCAACTTTCCGTATCCAATAACACATGAAGGGTTTGAGGCGCTGTGCCGGAAGAGCTCGGTTGTGGCGAGGCGGTTGCCTTACTCCGAAGTGAGGGTCAGGCATCAAGGTTCGCTTGATCCGCAAAGGAGCAGTTATGAAGTGGAAAAGTTTCACATTATGGTCGCAAGGCGTCTTAGCTTTGCTAGTACTCTTGTTAGCAACCGTGCCTGTCAATGCCCAATCTGCCGGTGTCCGAAATCCAGGTCGCCCAGGCAGTTTAAACTATGTCGAGGGGCAAGTTTCGATCGACACACAGGCGATAAACGACCAGTCGGTGGGCTCGGCTAAGCTTGAGCCCGGTCAATCAGTCGCAACTGAACAGGGCAAGGCAGAGATCCTGCTCACGCCGGGCGCGTTCCTGAGACTCGGGGACAATACTTCAGTGAAGATGATTTCATCCGGTCTGACGAACACGGAGGTGCAGGTGCAGAAGGGTCGCGCGATGGTAGAAATCGCGGAGATCCACGACGAGAACAATCTTCGTGTTGATCTTAGCGGCGCGACTACTCGCCTGCTGAAGACCGGCCTGTATGATTTCGACGCGGATCGAAATCAGGTTCGCGTATTTGATGGCAAGGTGACCGTGCAAGAAAACGGCGCTCAAATCGAGGTGAAGGACGGACGTGATCTCAGTGTCAATTCCGGCGGTTCGCTGAAGTCCGGGAAGTTCGACAAGAAGATGTACGAGGACGACTTGTACAACTGGAGTAGTCTGCGGTCCAAGTATCTAGCCGAAGCTAATAGCGATGCGGCACAGACCTACGTTGTCGGCGGAGACAGCTGGTTGGGCACTGGCTGGTATTGGGATCCCTGGTACGATGCCTATACGTTCATTCCTGGAGACGGATTCTTGTATAGCCCGTTCGGTTGGGGCTTCTATTCACCGTGGTGGGCGTATCGATCTCCGTTCTTCTCCTTCGGGCACTTTCGCCATGACTTTGACCACGACTTTCACGGTGGCGGCTTTCATCACCGCGGCTTTGATCACGATGGCGGCTTTCATCACGGCGGCTTTGATCACGGTGGCGGCTTTCATCACGGTGGCGGCGCTGGAAACGGCGGTGGTGGCTTTCATCATGGTGGCGGCGCTGGAAATGGCGGTGGTGGCTTTCATCATGGTGGCGGCCCTGGTGGAAACGGCGGTGGTGGTTTTCATCACGGTGGTGCTGGGAACGCCGGCGGCGGTTTCCATGGCGGTGGTGGTGGCTTCCACGGTGGCGGCGGGGGGTTCCACGGTGGCGGTGGCGGGCGAGGCGGTCGCCACTAATGCCTGAAGTTCTCGCGAAGGTCCACAGCGGGGCGCACACGCGCCCCGCATTTAGTCACTGCATACACGCATGGTCTGTTGCTCTGCTCACCTCAGGTTCGAACCACTTACTCCAAGAGAAGCTGCACCAGATTTCGACATTGCTCGCTCCTACTCTGTCCATAATATTGAGCAATGGCCATATAAGGACACGTCTTCCTTTCAACTCCTCCCGCGGCTAGATCCCCGCATTCGCCGTATTCAAATGATAACTAAGGGTTTGAGCCGGAGCGCCGGTGAAGGGTGGCCTCGGGCAAGGCAGTTGCCTTAATGCAGGGCGAGACTAGGAATGGTCAGAGAAGAGAGAAGGCGGTGTTCAGAATTCATATTCATGATCGTGATGGAGCGACGAGCTTCGTGCTCGAAGGAAGACTGGTAGGGCTATGGGTGAGCGAACTGGAGAAGTGCTGGCAACGTGCGCTGGCTGCCGAGCCTCGCGGGGCGATCCTTGTGAATTTGGCGGGCGTGAGTTTCGTTGACTCTGACGGAATAGAGCTCCTGACCAGGATGTGCAGGCAAGGAGTCAGGCTGGAATCAACCGGGATCATGATGAATTCAATTGTTGAGCAGATCGAACGGAGAGCGGACAAGCGGACAAACCCCCATCTCTATAAGGACGGGATGGATTGATGGCGACGCAAATGAGTTCGAGAACCTGAAGGAAGGATGGTACCGCTGTTTGAAAGCCGACCGCCAACAGATGACCGAACAATTTACGCAAGCAATGAGATAGGAGCAAAACGATGTACAAGATTCGAATTAAGCAATTCACGATCGGGGTAATTCTTGGCTTGACTCTGGCAACGGGAGTCTTTGCACAAAGCTCGATCAAAGGACAACAACGCCCAAACAACGAGGTCGCATCGAGACAGAAGCAAAAGGTCAGCGGTGTGATTGTCGACCGTAACGCCGAATCTCTAGTGGTTCGAGATGAGGCCGGATCGGAGATCAACATTCTGCTAACCGATAGCACCAGTGTGCGACAGCACAAGAAGAAACAGATACTCGCCGCCGACACGCCGCAGTTGATGAGCGGTCTGTTTGTCGACGTAGTGGGGAGAACAAATAATTCCGGCTACCTGGTCGCGGAGAGGATTCGCTTCACAAAGACGGCACTGATGGTCGCGAGCGCCGTTGGGGCGCGCGTAGATCGGGTAGAACGGCGCGTCGCAGCGAACGAGGCGAATGACGAAGAGCAGGCCGTTCAGATCGAACAGTCGGTTGCGGCAGCCAAAGTTGTCCTACAGGAGTCCCAGTACGCGCAAAAGATGGCTGCAGTGGCCATACTCGGCGTCGGGGGACTCGCCTCCGCGGTTGATGACGTGATCTCCGGCCTTGACCAGTTCGAGGTCACCAAGAGCATCGCGGTCAAATTTGCGGCGGGCAGCGCCGTGCTCTCGCCCGAGGCGAAGGCAGCCCTCAATGAGATCGCGCAGGAAGCCAGAGAAAAAGACGGCTACGTGATTGAGGTTGAAGGATTCGCTTCCTCCGATGGCGGCGCCGATCACAATCGACGCTTGAGCCAGAGAAGGGCTGACGCAGTCGTTGCTCATCTAGTCGAGTCGAAACTGATTCCGCCGCGACGCATCGTTGCGCCGGTAGGCGTTGGCTCCGCGAACCCGATCGCCGATGACACTTCTCGAAAAGGTCGCGAGCAAAACCGGCGCGTGGAGGTGAAGATGCTGGTCAATCGAACACTCGGTTCATCCGATCCCGATGATAGGAGATAACACAGCTCGAGTTGGCAATGGGAGCGGGCCAAAGGCGATGACGCTCGCTATACGTTCTGCGAGGTGTCCGCGCCAATTGCCCGGTGCGTAAACACGAAACCGATTAAAGAAAGGGAGGGAATGAAATGGCAATAGGTGTAAGCAAGAGGACCGACGTGCAACAGGAAGTTGATCTATTAGTCTCCGCGCAAACCGCAGCCTCAATCGAGGAAGAGATCGCTCTGCGAGCGTATGAAATCTACCTCGAACGTGGGGAGACGGACGGAAACGATGTGGACGACTGGTTGCAAGCTGAGTACGAACTCAAGGCATAAATGCCAACAACGAATGCGTTCCCGATCAGATTCGATTGTTCAACTGGAAGATCGGGAACGCAGCAATTGTCGGAGTCGTCCCATGCAAAAGGCCCTTGGGTGGCCCCTTGCAAAAGTACGACGGGGAGCAAACAGGCGTCGAGCTTCACGGCTCTCGCTTGAAGATGTAAAGGAGTAGTTATGAACAAGCAGACGTTAAAATCACATTTCGTTCAGGGGATCATTGGTTTGTCAGTAGTGCTGGCGTTACTAATGCCGGTGCATGCGCAATCTAACCTCCACGTGACGGCGGTCGTGCCCTTCGATTTCGTCGCCGGGAACGAGAGACTTCCGGCCGGCGAGTATTCCGTGTTCGCCCATACAACGGCACAAGGTGTGCTGGTGATCAGGAATAGGGACGAGGGGACAAATTTGGTGCGCCTGACCCACTCGACCCAGAGGCCCGTCCCGACAGAGCGAGCGATGCTGGTCTTCCGGCGCTATGAGGATAAGTACTTCCTCTATCAAGTGTGGACGACCGGGGAGGTGTCTGGCTACGAGCTGCCCAAATCGCGGACCGAGCGCTCGGTCGAGAGGGATCTGACGAACGCCCGATCGGATCGAGGCAAGGCGATCGGGGTAGAGATCGTGACGATCACTGCCAACTCCCAATAGGTCGGTCGTCTCGCGGAAACCCCGAGAACACCACAGGACGAGAAGGCTGCTTGTTGGTTCATCGCTAGCAAGCAGCCAACCTGATCATGTGAAAAGATTGGGAATAACTCGCCCAGGCCCGGTCGAAATCTCGACACCTGACGATTAGCCGTCGCGCGTAGTTCGTCATCACTTGACTCCAGCAAAGCGAGTAGGGTTGGTAGCTTTCCTGTTGTCAGCAGTAACAGGTGATTTGGAGGGCTCGATGAGGTCCCGGCACTGCGTTTGCCGAGCCTAGGCGCGAACGAACGCAAGCGAGAAGAACGCAACAGGATTGAACGATGATGAATCTGCGTGATCTCCATCAAGCAGTAAGCTGGGACTCAGTACAACCTGGGCCATTTTCCATTGAGGAGGGCGCGGGTGCTCTGTACATAGCCGTCAATGAAAAGGAGTTTCGTTATGAGTAAGTCCACCGCCGCGATTAGCGAGCGTCGGCGTAAGATCGTCCATCGGACCCGCGGCCTTCGTCGAGGGCCTATCACGCGCCTGATGAGTCCGGGTGATCTTGGTCATATCCTCAAGCCGTTCGTTTTCCTCGACCTCTTCGATACCGAGGAATCATCGTTTTCCGGAATGGCGCTACACCCACACTCGGGCATCGCCACACTGACCTACATGATCGAAGGCAGCGTGTGGTACGAAGACACGTCCGGGGCGACCGGGATTTTGGGAGAGGGTGGCGTCGAGTGGTTCAAGGCTGGGCACGGCGCGTGGCACGGAGGCGGGCCTAACGGGTCCGATCGAGTACGCGGATTCCAGCTCTGGATCGCCCTTCCTCCCGAACAAGAACTCGGATCGGTCGAAAGCATCTACCTGGCGCCGAACGCCATTTGCCGGCACGAACCCGCCATCGTATTGCTTGGCAAATACGGCGGCGTGTCGAGCGCGCTTCGGGCACCGTCCTCAATGAACTATCTGTTCGTGCACCTGAAGGCCGGCGAGGCATGGAGTTACCAGCCACCTTCCGATCACAACCTCGCCTGGATCGCGCTCAGCACCGGAAGCCTTGTTGTTCCGGAGTACGTCGAGGCCGGGGAACTTGCAGTCTTCGAGCAGTCAAACCAGGCGATCGACTTCTCCGCCGAAGCCGACACCGATTTCGTTCTTGGATCGGCGGCAAGCCACCCATACGAACTCGCACTCGGAAGCTATTCGGTGCACACAGGTCCGGCTACGCTCAAAGCCGGAGAGCGGCACATCGCCAAGATACAGGCGCGGTTGCAGAAGGAAGGTCGTCTAATATGAACAACACACTGAACCACTAATATGAACAACACACTGAACCAACTGATGGAAAGGAATCTTCTTGAGGTTTTCGGGGAACGGGATTCCGCCCGCCGCAAGATTGCAATCGAGGCAATCTACACGGAAGACTGTACTTTTTTCGAAACGAACGAAGAGATCGTAGGTCGCGATGCCCTCAATGCTAAGGTCGAAAGCCTCCTCAAAGGGGCTCTAGGGTTTGTTTTTCGTGCTGCCGGCCCAGCCGAAGTAAACCACGATGTCGGACGTTTACAGTGGCACTTGGGGCCGCCTGCAGCTCCGCCAGTAGTCACCGGCATGGACATTGCCTTGTTCCAAAAGGGGCGCATACGCTCGCTGTACACCTTTCTTGAACAATCGTCTCTCAAGGGCCGTTGATTGGAGACCCAAGGAGAAGAAATGTCTAACAGGAGAGGAACATACAAATGAAAAGCACATACAAAGCAGTGGAAGTCTCAGCACCGCGCGTGCTTCGAGTAGTGGAGCGGGAAGTCTCCGAGCCCGGCGCGGGTCAGGTTCGGATTCGAGTGGAAGCATGTGGAATCTGTCACACCGACGCGGCCACGATTATGGGTGCCTATCCGGGTCTGACTCTGCCTCGTGTACCTGGACATGAAGTGGTTGGCCGCATTGAAGCCGTGGGCAGTGGAGTGTCCAGATGGAGAGTCGGTCAACGGGTTGGTGTCGGACTTATCGCCGGAGAAGACGGGGTGTGCGAATCGTGCCGGCGTGGAGACATCGTGAATTGTCAGAACCCTGTGGTATCGGGAGTAACCGCGGACGGAGGATATGCGGAAGTGATGATCGCTGAAGCACGCGGCCTAACTTCTGTTCCGGATGAGCTCACATCGGTAGAAGCCGCACCTCTGCTCTGCGCCGGCATTACGACCTACAACGCTCTTCGCAATGCCGGCTTGCGTGGCGGAGATCTAGTCGCCGTCCAGGGCATTGGCGGACTCGGCCATCTTGGTCTGCAGTTTGCGCGGCACATGGGATTCCGTACTGTCGCAATCGGGCGCGGGCGCGAGAAAGAGAAGCTTGCAAAAGACTTGGGTGCGCACGTCTACATCGATACCGGCGTCGAGGATGCCGCAGCGGTACTGCAGCGTATGGGCGGGGCCAAAGCGATTCTTGCAACGGCCACCAGCGGTGATGCGATGGGGCCACTTGTGCCAGGTCTGTCTACCCACGGGAAACTCATTGTGGTTGGTGTACCGCAGGACCCGATCCAATTGAATGCGTTCCCGCTCGTGTTTGGAGGGCGCTCGATCTACGGTAGCCTGACCGGCACGCCAATCGATGGAGAGGACACGCTTGCCTTCAGCGTCCTGGAAAATATTCGGCCGATGGTCGAGACCGTTCCCCTCGAACAGGCTGCTGATGCTTACGCCCGCATGATGGAAGGCAAAGCACGGTTTCGCATGGTGCTGGTTACAAAGGCCGGAGCCGCTTAGAGTGCGCTGAATGCGGCACAGCAGATGTCACGGCGACCTATAACAGCACTCGATTCACAAGAAAAGGAGATGATGATGTCAACGAAGCCAAAGAAGAACGGAAGTAACAAACTACAAGCAACCTCCGCCCCTGCGAAGGAGACTGGAGACGCTTCGGTATGGAACGCGGTGCGTTTGGAGGACATCAGACGCCGCGCGTACGAAATCTACCTCGAACGTGGCCAACAACCCGACACCGAGTTGGGCGATTGGCTCCAAGCAGAACGTGAAATCGAACAAGGAGTGCTTTAAGTGCCGATTATTCCCGATCATCGGCGCGCGAAATTTTTCTCAGTTTCAAGAAAATCTCGCGAGCTTCGACCTGGCGCTCTCTCAGAGGATCAACTAAAGACGCTTGACGAGGCAAGTCGTATTGAACTCGGATTCCCGGGCGATATGTTTCCAAAGGAGATGACTCGTGCAATGGTCTACGGCGGGATGCGGGACCAGATCCTGGCCTAGCTTCAGGGGATCGCGGAGGCTAGGACCACTCGTGAGAGAACGTATGGCTGCAAGCTGAGTACGAACTGAGATCATAAATGTCAACAGCAAGCGCGTTCCCGATCAGATGCGGTCGTTCAACTGGAAGATCGGGAATGCAGCACTTGTCAGAGTCGTCTGTGTGACGTTCTGCAAGCAGATGTGCGCCGGATGAAAAACGGATTGATACATTTCCTGCTAGGCTCAGGTCGAAATGTCGACACCTACCGATTAGCCGTCGCGAATACTTCGTCAATATCCTCACAAGCTAGCGCCGGGACGTTTCGTAGCTTTCCTCGTTGTCGCAACTTACAAGTGTTCTTGAGAAGCTGCAGAGGCCTGGCACCGAGCTTGCAAAGACGGGCTGGAAGAATGCAACAGAAAGGAAAATGGGGTCAGGTCCTATTGATGGAGGAGAGTGATGTCGGGAGAAGCTAATGAACTGGCCATCAGTGGGGAACCTCCGAATGAAGGAGACCCGGACCTGGTGATGGCGAGGACCGCAGTATTCGGAAACGAATCGGAGTCCGCGCTCGCTCGCTCAGAAGCGTGGCGAGAGGCGGTTAGCCCGTCGCGCCTCCAGAAAAGTGGTTTCGTGCTCGAGACCGTCGAGCAGCTTGAAACGTCACTAAAAGAGTTACCGGTGGTCCATGAAAAGGCGCCCCAGCAGAAAGACAAACTAACGACTACGCGTTCAGAACTGAAGGGAGAGCGGCAGAAGTACGCGGAGTTCAATTTACAGATCGCGGAACGTGCTCACCAACGCATAGCCGAGCTTGAACAACTCAATGAACTGAAAGATCAGTTGCTCATACGCGAGCAACACGCCCGTTTCGAGGCCGAAGCAGCGAATCGCAGCAAGGATGAGTTTCTAGCGTTCGTCGCGCACGAGTTACGCACTCCTCTCAACGCGATACTGGGATGGGCCCAGTTAATGCGCTCCGAGATGGGTGATGAGGCCCAGAGGGCACACGCAGGTGAAGTCATCGAGCGCAGCGCGCTGGCTCAGGCGCGGATAATCAACGACATCCTGGATGTTTCTCGAATCGTCACCGGCAATCTCTTACTAGACAAGCGATCGCTTGATTTCGCCGCGGTGGTCCGAGCTAGCATTGAATCGGCTCGACCAGCTATCGACGCCAAGGGTATTCATCTGGATACCATGCTTGATCAATCGATAGGCGCGGTAATAGGCGACTTCAGCCGCCTGCAACAAGTGGTCGGGAACATCCTGTCGAATTCCATTAAGTTCACACCCGCAGGGGGCAGGATCAGTCTCAATCTCAATCGCGCAGGGGATTTGGCTCGACTCACAGTTACAGACACAGGCGACGGAATAAGCTCTGCGTTTCTCCCTTTTGTGTTTGACCGCTTCCGACAGGCTGAAGGAGAGATGAGGAGGAGGCAAGCCGGCCTGGGACTTGGTCTGGCGATTGTGAACCATCTGGTCAAGATGCATCGCGGAACAGTTGAGGCGTCTAGCGAAGGAGAAGGAAAGGGATCTACTTTCACCATGAACTTGCCTTTAGCCTCTGATAGCCAAGTCGAGCCGAGCGCCTCGGATACTGAAGCGCCTGATGTGCATTCACGAAGTGAGAGGCTCGAGGACTTATGGGTCGTTGTTGTTGATGATGATCCGGATGCGCGTGAGCTGATGCGTCTAATGTTGGAGGCGGAGGGCGCGAGGGTGACGACATGCGGCTCATGTGAAGATGCTCTTGCGTTACTCTCTGACAGAGCTACGGCCCCTCTCAGACCGCGGCGGCCGGACGTAATTGTTGCCGACCTAGCTATGCCTGCTCGGGACGGATTCGACTTGATTCGTACTTTGCGGAGCCTGGAGGCGGCGCGAGGCGGAGCAATGCCTGCCATTGCTTTAACGGGATTTGTTGGTGAAGAAGCGCGCTTGCGATCGCTGGCCGCCGGGTATCAAGAGCATTTGACCAAGCCGCTGGCCATGGAAGAGTTGGTCACCACGATAGCGCGGCTTGCAAGTTCGAACTCATAGCGCCGCTCGTAGAGTCGTCGCTACCTTCTCTTTGTGTACGGAGTGTTCCCTGATTCTTGTGATGTGCTGGTCAATCCAGAACAACACAATGGTGTGGAGGTAAACATGAAGGGATACATCGCACTCAAGCTTGCTCTAGCGCTTTTACTCCTCAGTCTATTCGGCTGGACCGCGGCAGCACAAGACGTTCGGGCCGCCCTGATCGAACGGATACGTCCGGCTGTGGTTGCGGTAACTGTTTACAATGACGACGATGAGGTAGTTGACCAAATAAGCGGATTTTTCATAAGCAAAGACGGTGATCTCCTCAGCTGCCGACACGTCTTTGGAGGGGCATCGCGCGTAGAGGTGCAGACCGGCGAAGGTAAGGTCTATGCCGTCAGAGTGGTCATAGCCGAGGACCCGGACCTGGATCTCGTCGAACTCCTCGTTGACGTGCCGGAGGGTGAGGTTCCCTATCTGAGAATGATTGATGTCAACGCGACTAACGGTGAACAAGTGACCGCGATCGGCTATCAGCACATCGTCCACGGATTCGTCTCATATGATCGAACTCACTCAGACTCTAGGAACACCTTTCTGTTTTCGGCTGGTACCGCGGCGCGAGCGACCGGCGGCCCTGTGATCAACAAAAAAGGCGAAGTGATTGCAATAGCCACCGAGCAGGACTTAGAAGATCAGACGGCGACTCTGGCGATAGCCTCTAGCAGCGCTCTTGCCCTGATCCCAAGCGGGACAGAAACACTGGCCGATTGGAATGCCCGCATCAAAGGCGAACCGAAGCATTCTACGGAAGTTTATTTTTCGCCGCGATGGATCTCACCCTAAACGGCGACCATGAAATCCCGCTCCTCATAGAATGCAGGTCGGAAGGACCCCGCGCGACGCCGTAGCACGGTTCTATCCCGGATATGCAAGAAGCGGCCTCGGCTTCGATGAGGAAGCCATGGTGGATTCCAGGAGGCGGTTTGCAACGCGCCCGACTATGTCGATGCGCTCAACACCATCTCGGGTCGAAATCTCGACACCTGCTAATTAGTCGTCGCGCGTAGTTCGTCATGTCCACGCTAAGGTTAAGCGGGTAGGATGCATAACTTTCCCCTTGGCGCCACTTACAGGTGATTTGGAGGACTCGCAAAGGTCTGGCACCGGGCTTGCAAAGACTGGGCCTGGAAGATGCAAAAATGATTGAACAATGAATGGCTTGCGACCTAGCTGCAACGGAAGGGGGAAACGAGATGTCTTACCAACCTCTTAATCTGATGACGAAACCGATTAATGAAGTCGCAGGTATGAAGACAATTAACACGAAGAGATTGGTAGCGCTTGATCCCGACCGCCAAAGCATGCAGGCAGCGCAGTTTGAAGCGGATCTGCGCGCGCGGGTGGTCGGACAAGAGCGAGCCATTCGCGGGATGGCATCGCTGTATCAGGTATTCCATGCCGGGCTTACCAATCCAACGCGACCCATCGGGACGACGCTCTTTCTCGGGCCCACGGGTTCGGGCAAGACTCACGTGGTCGATGCCGCGGCAGAAGCGCTCTTCGGCGACCGCAATGCAATCATAAAAATAGACTGCGCGGAGTTTCAGCACTCGCATGAGATCGCCAAGCTTATCGGCTCTCCGCCGGGCTACCTCGGGCACCGTGAAACCGCGCCGCTGCTTACAGAAGAGAATCTCAACAAGTATCACAGCGAGCGCGACCCGTTCACCCTTGTGCTTTTCGACGAGATTGAAAAGGCCAGCGACGCACTCTGGCAGTTGTTGCTGGGAGTCCTCGACAAAGCGACGCTCACGCTGGGCGATAACCGGAGGGTCGATTTCTCGCAGACGATGATCTTCATGACCTCGAACCTCGGCGCCAAGGAGATGGGCCAGTTGATCAAAGGCTCAATAGGCTTTGCGCCGACCCGCGGCGACCAGTCATTACCGGACGATTTGGATCAAAAGATTTATCGCGCGGGGATCGAAGCAGCGAGGAGGCAGTTCTCGCCTGAATTCATGAACCGAATTGACAAGGTGGTGGTCTTCCGTAGCCTCAAACACGAGCAGTTGCGACGGATAGTTGATCTGGAGCTTGACGCGGTGCGGCGGCGAGTTGACGAAGGCGCAGCCGAGCAGTTCTCATTCACTGTCACCGACGCAGCAAAAGAATTCTTGCTGGCTGAAGGAACCGACTACAGGTATGGGGCCCGCCACCTGAAACGCGCAATCGAGCGGTTTGTGGTCTACCCGCTTGCGAATCTTGCCTCATCGAAGCAGCTACGGCTGGGAGATGTAGTGGTTATAGATCTTGATGTGAGCGGACAAAAGCTGGCTTACTTCCGCGATGATAATGAGACGAGCCTCGCAGCCGCCGCGGTGCAATCGGCCCGCGGGCTGAGAGTAAACCAGAGAGACAGCATCGCGGCTTAATCGGACTCAGTCTCGTCGGCGTGAAGCGTCGTCGGCCTATTGTCGGGAGTTCAAGCAAGCAACTTAAAGTGATTAACCGAAAACCGAGACTCATAACCAAACTGTCGAATCATGAGGTTACGATCACTTGGTAATCTACCTCGCCAATAACAGTAACCTGATTGCCGTAGCAACTGATCTCGGGAAAACTATCTACGTCGAGAAAGTCCGCGCCGCGGAGATGCTCGTGACGCGCTGGTTCGCCGGTCCAAATCTTGCGCGCATCGATGACGACTTGACCGAAGAGAGTGACCATCATGTGGCGGGCGGAGATTCGCTCGTGCAAACCCTCGTGAAAAACGGGGCATAACTCGCCCGTCTCGGGACGAGATCTCGACACTTGCCGACTAGCCGTCGCGCGTGGTTCGTCACGACCTCATTAAGGCTACGTCAGTAGGATGCGTAGCTTTCGTGTTTGTTGTCACTTACAGGTGATTTGGAAGCTCGCGGCGGGCTGGCACCCAGCTTGCCCTCATCTACGACGCGATACAAGAAAGGAAAGAATCATGAAACGCTTCAATAATCGGACAGTGATCGTCACGGGCGCTGCCCGTGGAATGGGCGCCAGTCATGCCCGCGGCTTCGTCGACGAGGGCGCGAACGTCGTGATCGGAGACGTACTCGAGCAGGAGGGGCAAGCGCTCGCCGACGAGCTCGGCGCTCACGCGATCTTCTGCCGCCTCGACGTCACCAGCGACAGGGACTGGGCAGCGACGGTGACAGCCGCCGAGGACGCCTTCGGCCCGGTCTCCGTGCTGATCAACAATGCGGGCATCGTGCGGTTCGGTCAGATCGAGGAGACCGAGCCGGAAGTCTGGCGCAAGGTGATCGAAATCAATCTGACCGGCGGGTATCTGGGGATCCGCGCCGTGGTTTCCTCGATGCGCAAAGCGGGCGGCGGCGCAATTGTCAATATCTCCTCGGGCGCCGGGTTTACCGCAACGTTCGGGCTCGCCGCCTACGTGTCGAGCAAGTGGGGAGTCCGGGGACTGACCAAGACGGCGGCGCTGGAACTCGGACGCTACAACATTCGCGTCAACTCGATTCACCCCGGTGCTATTCGCACCCCGATCCTCGCCGACCATGCGCCGGACGCCGCGGCGATGGCAGCGACGATGGCAGGGGCAGGGGTAGGGTTATCGGCAATTCCGCGCATCGCCGAGCCTGAAGAGATCACACAAATGGTGCTCTTCGTCGCCTCCGACCAGGCCAGCTTCTCGACCGGTTCCGAGTTCATCGCCGACGGCGGCCTCCTGCTCGGCCCTGTGCCGCAGCAGGAGCGCGCCGAGACGACGGTGGCCTGAGCAGCGGAGAAGCGAGTGGTCTTCCAGGCAAAGGAGCAGATATGAAAATCCTTTACACAACCGAAGCGGTGGTTGAAGGAGGGCGAGCAGGTCACGGGCGGACCTCCGACGGCCGGCTCGCCGTCGAGCTGTCCGTCCCAAAAGAATTGGGCGGCGAGGGTGGACTCGGCACCAATCCAGAGCAGCTTTTCGCGGTCGGGTACGCCGCCTGCTTTCACTCCGGGCTGCTGTCGGTGGCCCAAGGTCGGAAGCTCGACGCTTCCGACTCGACGGTCACCGCCCAGGTGGGGATCGGTCCCACCGGTCGCGGCGGATTTGGCTTGGCGGTCGTCCTCGATCTACACGCGCCGAATGTGTCACGTGTCGACGCCGAGGACCTCATGCGCCGAGCCCACGCCCTCTGCCCTTACTCGAACGCCACGCGTGGCAACATCGACGTCACGCTCCGCGTCGACGGCACACAGTTAGGTGAGACTGCATCATGAACATTCTCTTGTGGGTACTGCAGGTGTTGCTCGCCGTGGCGTTCCTGGCGCATGGCTGGATGTTCCTGTTCCCTCCTGAAGACATGGTCGCCGTCATGAACTCTGCGATCCGTCCCGCGTTTCGCCTCTTCATCGGCGTAGCCGAGGTCCTGGCCGCCATCGGACTGACGCTCCCCGGCTTCACGCGGATCCTGCCATGGCTGGTTCCATCTGCCGCCGCCGGCCTGATGATTGTGATGATCGGGGCGATCAGTCTTCACGTCTTACGCGGTGAGGTGTCTGCAACGATAACCACGGCCATCTTGTTCGCACTGGCCTCGTTTGTTGCATACATGCGCTGGAGGGTTCGGCCGATTTTGCCCCGTACCCCAGTCCCTGTCGGTCGCGCCGGCGGCAGTTGAGAGGTATGCCCATTCGCACGAACGCCGAGAGCCTGGCGTGCGTTCGGCGGCATGATTCGTCGCGACCTCCGACGAGACCGTATTCCAGCCATCTTGACATCTGCCTTGAACTGAAGTATCTTGAAATCAAGGGAGATTAGAATGAGCGCACATAAACTGGAATCGTTGAGAGGTCACCGCGTGAGTCTTTATCGCGCGCGTCAAGTCGGCAAGACGGGAGTCGTTGCTTCGATGTGAATGAAGCATTGAAAAATGAGGAGAGTCGCGCGGACGTAATGCGTACGGTCGGGAGTCGTGAACAGCTTCGAGGCTTAAAAGGCGACGCCTTTCTGTCCGCCGTCCGTTCCCTAATCATTGAAGGGTCGAAAATGAAAGGAGTGGTAAGGCTATGGCACAGGTATTAACAGAGAATACGCGGTCGGATTCGGATTCGACCGGGAAGATCGTTAACGTCGCACTGTGGGTTTTGCAGATCGCCGCCGCCGGGATGTTCCTGAATGTTGGGTTCTTGAAACTGTCAGGAAATCCGCAACTGGTATCCCTCTTCCAGGCTATCGGCATCGGCCAGTGGTTCCGCTTTCTGACCGGGTCGCTTGAAGTCGCGGGCGCGATTCTGCTTTTGATTCCGCGCGCGAGCGGATTGGGTGCAATCATGCTCGCAGGGGTGATGGCTTGCGCGGTTATGACGCACCTCTTCATCGTCGGCGGAAGCCCATTGGGGGCAATTATTCTTTTGGTGGTCACGGCTATCGTCGCATGGGGACGACGCCAGCGAACGAAAACTTTGTTGGCCGAGCTACGCCAAGAGAGAGATTGGTAACGGAAACCATACGGAGGAATTCATGATGAGGATTGCGATCATCATCGGAAGCACGCGGCCCGGTCGCAAGGCCGAGGTCGTTGCGAAATGGGTTTATGAAATCGCGCAAAAGCGTAACGACGCCGAGTTTGAACTCGTCGACATCAAAGACTACAACCTGCCGCTCCTCGATGAGCCAATCTCGCCAATGATGGGTCAGTACAGCCATCAACATACGAAGGAGTGGTCGGCGAAGATTGGCTCCTTCGACGGTTACGTCTTCGTGACGCCCGAGTACAACCACGCTACATCGGGCGCGCTAAAAAATGCCATTGATTTCCTCTATCACGAGTGGGTTAACAAGGCTGCTGGATTCGTTGGTTACGGCGGCGCATCAGGGGTCCGTGCGGTGGAGAATCTGCGATTGATTATGGGGGAACTGCAGATAGCCGACGTGAAAGCGCAGGTCGGGCTTTCCCTTTTCACCGATTTCGAAGACTTCACCGTCTTCAAGCCGGCTCCCCAACATGAGAAGTCTGTCAATGCCATGCTTGACCAGGTGATCGCCTGGGGCGGCGCGTTGAAATCGCTGCGGGAGAAATAAGCATAGGACGAGGCATGAACTTGGATGGCATCGACGAAAAGCGGTGGAATCGCTATTGGCAGCGGAAAGGCGAACGTTGGAAATGATCGCCGGCAGGGTCTAGTGACCTTCATCGGAGAAGCACATGAATACTCTGTTGAGACACAAGCTCGGGATCGGAGCAACGCTCTGCGCCAGCGCAATCGTTCTGCTGATCGTCCTCGGTGGATCGAAGGGCAAGGGGACGCCACCCTCAGCGAGCCCGCTTGAAGTCGACGTTGTCGAGATCGAGCGGAAAGATGTCCCGATTTACGGTGAATGGATCGGCACCCTCGACGGCATGGTGAATGCCGAAATCAAGGCGCAGGTCTCGGGCTACCTTGTTAGAAAAAACTACGCTGAGGGTTCCTACGTCAAGCAGGGCCAGTTGTTGTTTGAGATCGATCCAAGACCGTTCCAAGCAACGGTCGATCAGTCGGAAGGGGCCCTCGCAAACGCCGAGGGTCAATTGTTACAGGCTGAGGGACAGCTCGCGCGGGCCAATAGTCAGCTCTTACAGTCACAGGCGCAACTCACACAGGCCGAGGCGAATCAGGGTAAGACCCAGCATGACGTGAACCGCTACGCCCCGCTCGCCAAAGAGAAAGCGATTACTGACGAGGAACTCGATAACGCCGTCCAGTCCAATCTTGCAGCCAAGGCGAACATCAAGGCGGCTGAAGCTGGAGTCGAGACGGCGAAAGCCTCGATCGTGGCAGCCAGGGCCGGAGTCGAGGCAGCGAAGGCTACGGTACAGACAGCGAGGGCCGCAGTGCGAACCGCCCAACTCAATTTAGGCTTTACCCGGATCACTTCACTGATTGATGGCATCGCGGGCGTCGCTCAGGCCCAGGTTGGCAACCTGGTTGGCCCGAACAGTGGAACTATGACCACGGTTTCGACAGTTGATCCGATCAAGGCCTATTTCACCCTCAGCGAGCAGGAATATCTGAAGTTCGCGAAACGAGGGACGGCGATGAACCAGCTGGAGTTCGAGCTGATTCTCGCAGACGGAACGATCTATCCGCACAAGGGAAGGTTTGCCTTCGCGGATCGCCAGGTCAGCGAGAACACGGGCGCAATTCAGCTGACTGCGCTGTTTCCGAATCCTGCGAATATTCTGCGTCCGGGGCAGTACGGGAAGGTTCGCACCATTACTGACACGATTCCTGGAGCGCTGCTCGTTCCGCAGCGAGCCGTAACGGAACTGCAGGGCAGCTATCAAGTGGCAACGGTAGACAGCGAGAACATGGTGAGCATCGAGACGGTCACCTTGGGCAACCGAGTCGGCTCGATGTGGGTGATAAGCGATGGGCTGAAAGCAGGCGGAAGAGTGATTGCCGACGGCGTCCAAAAGGTCAGTTCCGGGATGCGAGTGAACCCATTGAGGGAAGGGACGGAAAACACCGGAGGTAAGTGAGGTGTCAACGTTTTTCATAAACCGGCCCATCGTGGCCCTGGTCATTTCGATTCTGACGCTGATTGTGGGAGCCGTCACAATTGTAACCCTGCCGATAGCCCAGTTCCCGAATATCGCGCCGCCCGAGATTCAGCTGTTGGCCACGTACGTAGGAGCCGATGCCGAGACGCTGGAGCAGTCCGTCGCCACGCCCATCGAACAGGAAGTCAACGGCGTGGACAACATGAACTACATGTACTCCTTGAACGCCACGGGCAACTCGGAAACCCGGCTCATCGTGAACTTCGACGTATCAACAGACGCGAATACGGATCTAATTCTTACTCAGTCGCGCTATAACCAGGCCGCCGCCAAACTTCCTATCGATGTAACGAACTTCGGTGTGATCACTCGAAAGTCAGTGATAGCCCCGCTCATGTTCCTCACCTTGTACTCGCCGAACGGCAGTTACGATGTAAAATTCCTGGCCAACTACGCCTATATCAACCTCAACGATCCCATCGGACGCTTACCCGGTATCGGCCAGGTGTTTATTTTCGGAGCGGGACAGTATGCGATGAGGCTGTGGGTAAAGCCCGACCAGTTGGCGAAGCTGGGCATTACCGTCACTGAAATCGTCAGCGCGATCCAGGCGCAGAATACGGTGAATCCAGCGGGCAAGGAGGGCGGCGAACCGGCCCCGGACAACCAGCAATTCACTTATTCCGTCCGCGCGCAGGGCCGTCTGACTTCGCCGGAACAATTCGGAGACGTCGTAGTGAGGGAAGCCCAGAACGGCGGGATCGTCCGTGTGAAAGACATCGCCCGCGTCGAGCTGGGCGCTCAGGACTACACCATTAGCGGCCGGTTCAATGGCAAGCCAAGCGCGATTATTGGGGTCTACCAGTTGCCCGGTTCCAATGCGGTCCAGACGGCCGCCTCCGTCAGAAAGCTGATGTCGGAGATGAAGCAGCGCTTTCCGCAAGACATGGATTACGCCGTAGCGCTCGACCAGACCAGCGCCGTGACTGAAGGCATGAAGGAGATCGTCGAGACGATCTTGATCGCCATCGTGCTCGTCATCTTTGTAGTCTACGTATTTCTGCAAGACTGGCGCGCCACCTTGATCCCGTTGCTCGCCGTGCCGGTCTCGTTGGTGGGCACGTTCGTCTTCTTTCCGCTGTTCGGCTTTTCCATCAACACGCTTTCACTCTTCGGACTGGTACTCGCCATCGGCCTGGTGGTGGACGATGCCATTGTCGTCGTCGAGTGCATACAACGCCACATCGAGAATGGGCTTGGTCCCAGGGATGCGGCTCGAAGAGCCATGGAGGAACTCACTGGCCCGGTCATCGGTATCGCTCTGGTTCTCTCGGCGGTGTTCGTGCCGACAGCCTTCATCCCTGGCATTACGGGAAAGCTCTATCAGCAATTTGCCGTGACCATCGCGATCTCGGTGGTGCTCTCGGCCTTTAACGCACTAACGCTGAGCCCCGCGCTTGGTGCGCTACTGCTTCGTCCAAGGAAGGAGAGCCGTGGGCCGCTCGGAGAGTTTTTTGGCGGGTTCAATCGCATTTTCGGTCGCGCCACTGAAGGCTACGTCCGTCTGTCCGGCGTATTGATTCGAAAGAGCGCCAGGGCGCTAGTGATACTTTTGGCCTTGGGCACTGCCGGGGTTTTCTTCGGCAATTGGCTGCCATCCAGCTTTCTGCCCGAAGAGGATCAGGGGTATCTCTACGTCAACATGCAACTTCCGAAAGCCGCCTCACTGGAGCGGACCCAGGCAGCAGCGAGAGAAGTTGAGAGAATCCTCGCCGACACCCCAGGCGTCCAACACGCCGCGAGCATCGTCGGCTTCAGCTTGCTCAGCTATGTCCGGGTCAGTTACAACGCCTTCTTTTTCGTTACGTTGAAGCCCTGGCATGACCGTACAACAAGGGCGGAACAGTATCAGGAAATCAGGGCGCGCTTGAATCAACAACTCAGCAGATTGCCGGAAGGTATCGCCTTCAGTTTCTCCCCGCCGGCGATCCCCGGAGTTGGCACATCGGGCGGATTTGCGTTCGTGCTGGAGGACCGTGCCGGGCGAGACGTCCAGTTTCTTGCAAGCAACCTTGACAAGTTCCTGGCAGCCGCTCACAAGCGTCCTGAAATTGGCACGATCAGCACCACCTTTCTGCCGAGCGTGCCGCAAAAATTCGTTGAGGTCGATCGGGAGAAAGTGCTGAAGCAAGGTGTGGCCGTCAGCGATGTCTACAAGACCCTCCAGGCTTTCTTGGGAGGGCAGTTCATCAACTACTTCAACCGCTTCGGCCGCCAATGGCAGGTGTATGTGCAGGCGGAAGCGCCATACCGATCGAATGTTGAGAACGTAGGTCAGTTCTATGTGCGCAACAACAGCGAGAAGATGGTTCCGCTTTCCGCGCTGACGAAGTTCGAGTCGCGTTACGGTCCTGAATTCATGATGCGCTTCAACCAGTATCGGTCAGCGCAGATCAATGGCAGCGCAGCGCCGGGCTATAGTTCTGACCAGGCGACGGCGGCTCTGGAAGAGGTCTTCAACCAAACCATGCCGCGCGAAATGGGCTTTGACTACATGGGCATGTCCTATCAGGAGCAGAAGGCACGGGAAGGGGTCCCGCCTGCAGTCATCTTCGGCTTCTCGCTGCTGTTCGTCTTCCTGATTCTGGCGGCACTCTACGAGAGCTGGTCGCTGCCATTCAGCGTGCTGCTGACCACACCAGTGGCGGTATTTGGCGCGTTCGCGGTGCTGTGGCTGCGCCGCGTGGTACTCGCAGCCTTGCTGCCTCCTTACATGGTTCAGATCGAGAACGATGTCTTCTCGCAAATCGGCTTGGTAATGCTGATCGGCCTGGCCGCTAAGAACGCAATCCTGATAGTTGAGTTCGCCAAGGAGGAGTACGAGAAGGGCAAACCTCTAGTGGATGCTGCTCTGGAAGGGGCGAGGCTCCGCCTGCGTCCCATTCTGATGACCTCGTTTGCGTTCATCCTGGGCTGCGTGCCGCTGTGGACCGCGTCCGGAGCCGGGTCGGTGGCTCGGCAGGTAATGGGCACCACAGTCATCGGGGGGATGCTGTCGGCAAGCGTAATCGGCATCTTCCTTATTCCGGTGAGCTTCTATGTGGTCGAGAAGCTTTCGGGAGCGGAGAGTAATCGCGCAACCGGTGGCGCGGCGCAAGAGCCGTCGCCCGCAACAGGAGACTGAGAGAATCGTACCGCTGCCTTCTGGAGACGACGAAATGAGATCGAGACTTATGCTTTTGTTGGTTATCGCAGCCTTAGTGGTCCTGTTTGTGATGTTTGCGGGTGGCCCGACCGCTGGTGAACGCCCAACGACTCCGCGAGAAGTTCCGAAGAGTGAAAGAATCGGTCCTAGTAGTAAAGACTCAAGAAAAGACGTTCGCGCTTTTGCCTCGGTGGGAATGGCCATCATTAATTATTCTGCCGAAAGTCGGCAAATGCCGAACTTCAGCAGTGAGCAGACCATAGCAGAGTAATGAACTCAGTTAGTTAGAACAGGCATTTCAATTGCCACTTTGATCGGTGCGGCGCGATGCTTACAGCGGGAATACAAAAGAGGAGAACTAATATGCGTGCAATGAGAGCGGAAGAATTCAGTGGTTATGAAGCATTGAAGCTCGTAGAACTTCCAAAACCGGCGGTCTCGGACGGAAAAGTATTGCTGCGAATAACTGCAGTCGGCGTCACGCCCCTCGATCATACAATTCTCTCCGGCCAATTCCCCTTCGCGAAGGCGCCGCTAGTTCTGGGCAACGAAGGAGCGGGGGTGGTGGAAGAGGGAGGCGGAACGGACTTTCCTGCCGGTTCACGGGTGATGTTCACCGGGCCGTATGGAGTTTTCGAGGATGGAGCCTACAGTGAATGGCTTGCCGTACGGAAGGAAAGCCTTTGCCTGATACCTGAGGGTGTCGACGACGTGAGCGCCGCAGGTATTCCGGTCGCGTATCTCACCGCGCAGATGGCTCTGACCGTCGCTGGTTTTCAGGCAGGCAAGACCGTGCTGGCGCCGGCGATCGGAGGATCGGTGGGCAACGCGGTGACACAATTGGCGCGTGCCTTGGGCGCAAAACACGCCATCTCAAGCACGACCAATCATGCGAAAGCCGAGCAGGCGAAGGCGCTCGGATTCAATGAGGTCATTGATACCTCTGTCGAAAAGCTGGGTGACGGCGTGCGTCGTATCACAGGCGGTTACGGCGCAGACATTGTCATCGACGGGATCGGTGGTAATGTTTTGAGCGAGGCGCTTGGAGCGCTTGCGTTGGGCGGAAGCCTCACAACTCTGGGGTATTCGGCAAGCCGCAAGGCAACCATTGACGTCACAAATCTGATCTGGCAACGGGCCAGCATCCAGAGCTTCGTACTGTTCGATCAGCCGCAGGCGGCCTGGGCTGACGCCTGGAATACTACCGTCCGGCTGCTTCAATCCGGCGCGATCAAACCGATCGTGGCTAAGACCTTCCCGCTGGCCGAAGCGGCGGATGCGCTGCGTTACCTTGTTGAGGGCCGCCCCTTCGGCAGAGTCGTCCTTACAATCTGACAGGTTTGATAAGAGGAGATGAATACATGAACAGGCTTGAAGGAAAAATTGCACTCATTACCGGTGGCAATAGCGGCATTGGCCTTGCCACAGCGAAGCAGTTTGTGAACGAAGGCGCGTACGTCTTCATAACGGGCCGCCGCGAGCCGGAGTTGGCTCAGGCGGTAAAGGAAATTGGAAGAAATGTCACCGGCGTACAGGGAGACGTAGCGAACCTTGACGATCTCGATCGGCTCTTCGCACAAATCAAACAGGAGAAGGGGAAGCTCGATATCGTGTTCGCGAATGCCGGTGCCGCCGATTTTGCCCTTTTGGGCAAGATCACCGAGGAGCATTACGATGCGATTTTTAACGGCAATGTGAAAGGCGTCCTTTTCACGGTACAGAAGGCGCTTCCGCTGCTGCCGGATGGTGCGTCGATCATCCTGAATGCGTCCACCGCCGCCAGTAAAGCGACCGGGCCCGAGTGGAGTGTTTATAGCGCCACCAAAGCCGCGGTCCGTTCGTTCGCGCGGACATGGACCTCGGATTTGAAGGATCGCCGCATTCGCGTGAACGCAGTGAGCCCAGGATATACCGACACGCCTCCATGGCATTCTATAGAAGCGGCCGAGGAACAGATGAAGATGATTTCCAGCACTATTCCACTCGGCAGGTTCGGTACACCCGATGAGATCGCAAAGGCCGTTGTGTTTCTCGCCTCCGACGACAGTAGCTACATCACGGGAGCGGAACTGTTCGTGGACGGTGGGTTCGCACAAGTATAGGCTTCCAGGCTTTCTTAGTCTGGTGTCGTGCGTTCTGGGAGTGGTGCTTGTCAGCGAAGCGAGACGTTGGAGATGCCCCACAGATGTGGTCTTGCTTGCTGTTCGACACTCGGGAACACATACTAATGGTGTTAAACTACCGGAAGCCGGTCGCTTGGTGTGCTCGGCGTTGTAACGACGCGAACGAGTCATCAAGAAGCGTAATTAATCGAAGGAGGCGCAGGCGGGGGTTTTGAAAGACGATTCCCTCAATCATCAAACCGGAGCCTGGGCTGTGCGTCTTGCTAAGCCGGACCCGCTGATGTTTGGCTCATCATTGGCAGATGTGTTTAGTGCGCCTGCCTACGACTGCAGAGTGTTAGGTCAGGAACAAAAGCCTGAGTTTGCGGTGACGCGGCTCAGCTCGGGCCCGCGAGAGATGGAGAAGGCCCCGCGGTACCCCGCCGATAACGCCATCCTCATCTGTGTCTCGCTTACGCCGTCAGCGATCGGTCAATGGAGAGCACGATACGACGACGGGCGCGAGGTTGGAGTCACACAAGCGATCCCCTTCGCGACGACATATATCGATCTGAATTGTCCGATGGAAATGTGGGTTCGTGGCCCCTTCGATTACCTGCACTATTACTTTTCCAAGGAATTGCTCGCGAGGATTGCTCTAGACAACGGCGTATCGCCCGCGTTTCACCTTCAAGAAGTATTCTTCATCGAAGACCTGGTCGTCGCCCAAATGACAAAGAGCATTCTCGCCCCTGTCAGACACGGAGAGCCTCTCGATCGGTTGGCGCTAGACCATATCGCGATGGTGCTCGGCGCCCACACTTTGCAGCAGCATTGCGGTACGCCGAAGTTCGCGAGCAGTCCACGACAAGGTCTCGAGGCTTGGCAAAAGCTCCGTACCGAGGAGATGCTGCGGGCAAGTCTCGGGGGAAATATTTCTGTCAACGAATTGGCAATCGCGTGCTCGCTTTCGGCAAGTCACTTCGCCCGCCGTTTCCGTCATAGTTTTGGGACGTCCGTTCATCAGTACTTGATCCAGCTTAGGATCGATCATGCCAAACACTTGCTCGCCCATAGCGATAAGCCTCTCGTAGAGATCGCATTGCAATCTGGCTTTTACGACCAGCCATCCTTTACCCGGACCTTTAACCGGATCGAGCGCACGACTCCTTCACGTTGGCGGCGGTTCAATCAGAATGGGGCAGGCGTCCACGACGAATAGTCTCACCTCCGAGATACTGATGGCCATCCGGTGAGCAGCTGGTCGAAGTATCCGGCCGCTCGCACGATACGAGACCGCAATTTCTTGGTTTCATCTGATTGGAAATTACAAAACGGGCCGGATTCTACAAGAGCCTGTTAGTCCCTCGATTTACCATTAAAAAAAACGAGGAGTCTAAATGCGCGTTCGACATTACGGATCGAACGATAACACATAACATAA